>JAABUY010000835.1_pt1 | contig 47544 bp, 50 predicted proteins | sample 5560271 | NCBI WGS metagenome assembly JAABUY01 (sample SAMN10711886, study PRJNA513374) | rock metagenome | isolation source: Antarctica rocks | place: Antarctica: Victoria Land, University Valley | reverse complement strand
TTTTCATGTAGTTAGTCTAGGGGGGTGGTAATCTCAATAATTCAAGGTGTTTCGACAAGGGTTAATTAAGCGACAGCGAGGTGGCTCGACTGGGTGGCTGGCTCGACTGGGTGGCGATTACGTTACCTACCGTACCCATGCTCCCATGTGTTCCAAAGTTGGTACCTTACAGATCCTCATCATCTGCATATCTGCTAACTCGGCTCTTTAGCTTATTTCATGTCAGCGATGCGTTCTTCACCTCCGGAGATCACAGCCCTATCCAGACGATTTTGTCGCGTGGCTCAGGAACCTTCTCAAATGTCCGACGCAACTAGACCTCTGGCTGCTGTTTCGGAGGAAAGACTTCGTACAGCCCTATGCTACGGTAGCTACCTCTCAGCACGTGTCATGAGCCTCGGAGGCCATGCCTTTCAGCAGCAAGCATCGTTACAGCTGAGCTTCCGCAATTATCGGCCAACATCATCAGAAATGATGTGATCATGGCGGGCACATACACCGGATAGGAGAATGTTGGTGGGATGGCACGAATGATATAGAGGCAGGCGTGGACGCTCAGTTTTCAGGATGTGTGCATCTTTCACTTCATATCGAATATCTGAATATTTACTAAGCTCCTGGCAAGAACCCTTTCACTCATTCTATACCACCTACGGCAAAAGAAAGAGACGTAGCAATTACAACAGCATCCATCATCCAGAATGTCGCCAGTGCAGTCCAAACTCCAGCCCAATGTCGCTCGCTCCGGCCAAGACCCAAGCGCCATCGTAGGTCTTGCCTGCCGTGTCCCTGGTGCGTCTAGTCCAAGTAAACTATGGAATCTCCTCGAAGAACAGAGGGATGTCCAGAAGAAGATGCCGGTGGAGAGATTCAACGTCGATGCGTTTTATCATCCTGATGGCGCAAATAAGGGAACCGCAAGTCTTCCATCCCACCGGCAGTGTACCTCCTGTCGGTGACTTGGCTGCCCAGCTGACCTGTTCAGATGAATGCTAAATATGGTTACTTCCTTGACCAAGACATTAGTCAGTTCGATGCTGGCTTCTTTAACATCTCTGGCAAGGAGGCCGAAGCTATGGACCCCCAACAGAGGCTCCTTCTTGAAGTCGTGTACGAGGCCTTGGAAGATGGTTAGTAGATTATGGCCTTGCTTGCCTGGACCACGCTTACACACCCTACAGCCGGCATTACTCTCGAAGAGATCAATGGATCACAGACATCTGTTTTCTGTGGTTGTTTCACCAACGATTACAATGCGATGGTGACGAAAGACTTAGAATACTATCCTAAGTATACTGTCACCGGTTAGTACAAGTGCTTATGTATTAGAGAGGCTCGAACTGACTCTTGGCGAAACAGGAACGGGTAATTCGATTCTCGCAAATAGAATCTCATATTTTTATAATCTTCACGGAGCTAGTGCCACCGTTGATACAGCTTGCTCCTCGTCCTTGGTTGGTCTTCATATGGGCAATCAGACTTTGAGGACGCACGAATGCGACTTGGTAAGGCGCCCGGCTCTATACCTTAAGATATCAGCATGAAACTAACTCTGCCGTCTAGTCTATCGTCGTCGGCTCTGCCCTTCATTTTGACCCTAACATCTTCATCACCATGACCGATCTTAGCATGCTGTCCACCGATGGTCGATGCCGAGCGTTCGATGCAGCAGGTCGTGGCTACGTTCGTGGCGAGGGAATCTGCGCTGCAGTCCTAAAGCGATCGGCCGATGCGCATGCTGACGGCAACATCATTCGCGCCATTGTCCGAGGCACCCATGTAAACCACGATGGCACGAAGCAGGGCATCACCATGCCCAATCCTCAAGCACACGAAGCTTTGATTCGGCGTGCGTACGCCGACGCTGGCTTGGATCCTGCTGATACGCAGTACTTTGAGGCTCACGGTACCGGAACGCCGGCCGGAGATCCTCGAGAGACCCGAGCCATAGGCGCAGTCTTCTCACCAAACCGAACCCAGCCTCTTGTTGTTGGTTCGGTCAAAACAAATATTGGACATCTGGAAGGCGCTTCTGGCCTCGCTGCTCTCATTAAGGCTACACTGTCACTCGAGCGAGGAAAGATTCCGGCCAATATGCATTTCAACAATCCTAACCCCAGCATTGCTTTTGACGACTGGAAGATCAAGGTCCCAACCAAAATGATGGATTGGCCCACAACCACGGGACCAAAAAGAGCCAGTGTCAACTCTTTTGGTTACGGTGGAACCAACGCTCACGTCATTTTGGAAGCCTACGAGACCCCCGAGACAGACTCGAAGTCTGAGGCTGGCTCGGACTGGTCCATCATCGACAACTCCAAGGACAGACCCATCCTGACCCCGTTGACTTCCCATTCCAAGAAAGCCGGAACCTTGCTCGTAAAGAGTCTAGTTGATTATCTAGGGTCTCACTCTGCAACCAATGTTGTTGACTTCGCTCACAGTCTTGGCACCAAACGCACGATGCACAAGTTCAGATCTTTCGCCATCGGAAAGGACCTGTCCGAAACTGTCGAAGATCTTAGCAATCCCAAGCCTGTCGCTGCCTGGGCCCCCATTATGGAGGCTGAGGTGAAACCAAGAATTGGTTTTGTCTTTACAGGTCAAGGCGGTCAGTGGTTTGCGATGGGAAGACAGCTCATAGAACAATCCGTCCTTTTCAAGCAGACCCTGGAGAGGTGCGATGCAGTCCTTCAGGCGCTGCCAGACCGTCCGGATTGGTCTGTCATTGGTTAGTCTACCAGAATGTGCAGCAGGGAATGTTGATTGACTAACGGTCTTGCAGACGAACTGCTCCGAACAAAAGAGACTTCTCGCCTAGGCGACACGAGATTCTCGCAGCCAATTTGCACGGCCTTGCAATTAGCCATTGTGGACCTCCTTGCTCAGTGGGGCATCGAACCTTCAGCTGCTGTTGGTCACTCGTCCGGTGAGATGGCCGCGGCGTATGCTGCTGGTATATTCTCATTTGAGAATACAATCGTTACCGCCTACTACCGGGGAGTCTACATGTCCAATGCCTCCTCAGACCCCACTACTATCCCAGGTGCCATGATGGCCGTGGGCATGAGTGAGCCTGAAGCAGTGGCAGAATTGAAACCCTTCGCAGGACGACTTAGCATTGCCGCTATTAACGGGCCCTCCAGTATCACGCTATCTGGGGACAAGTGTGCGATAATCGAACTCAAGGAGATTTTGGTGGCTAGGAAAGTGTTTGCTCGTGAGCTTCAAGTTACACAAGCATTCCATTCCCATCACATGTTCCCCCTCGCACCTGGTTACAAGAAGGCGTTGGAGAAACACGAGAATTTTATGACACGTCCCGCCGTGCATCGAATGGTATCTAGCGTTACCGCTCGAGTCGCAGACAGCGACAACATGGGCCCCGACTACTGGACTGCAAACATGGTCGGCACTGTCAAGTTTTCCGACGCTCTGACTGGAATTCTTCTGGACGATCTTGACGAGAAAAATGTCGATGTACTGGTGGAGGTCGGTCCGCATCCCGCTCTTAAAGGGCCAGCTCGTCAAGTCATGTCTTCTCTGAAGGTCGAGGTTCCATATCTGGCATCCCTTACCCGCGGGGTACCTGACTATGTCAGCCTGCTCACTACAGCTGGGCAATTATTTGCTCTCGGTTATCCGGTTGATCTCGCAGCTGTCAACAGCGATATCTTCAAGTCTTCGGACGGAAGGGTGACCAAGATCAACTCGGGAAATCGATTGAAGGATCTTCCCAGCTACTCCTGGGACCATGCGAAGTATTGGTCGGAGACTCGGGTCATCAAAGAACACCGTCTGCGTGAATCTCGTCACACGCTTCTTGGTGCCCGTGTCGCTGGGTCTGCTGAGACGCACCCGCGCTGGCGCAATTTCTTGCGAAAAGCCGAGATTCCCTGGTTAGCCGATCATCAAATCGAAGGCAAAGTCATCTTTCCTGCGGCTGGATACATCACCATTGCTGTAGAGGCCCTCGTACGACTGGAGGCGGAGGCAGGGAACATTAAGCAGATACTGATCCGAGATGTGATCATCAAAGCTGCTTTGGCTCTCACTGACAAGGATATGGGCACAGAGATCTTGTTGGAGTTACGACCATTGCCGGTATCGTCGAAAGGCACTTCCAGCACTTGGCACGAATTTGTACTCTTCTCCTACGATGACAACGAGCGCTGCGTGGAGAACTGTCGCGGTCTCATCGCTCTGGAGAAAGGAAGCCCTGCTCCGGTTGAGCGAATTGAGCCGTTCCAGAGCTTCCAGGAGCTGCAGAAAACCACCAACCGTTCGATCCCTGTCCAGAAGTACTACGATCACTTGTGGTCTCTAGGGCTACAATACGGCCACAGCTTCAAGCTTCTCTCCGGCGATGTCGAGACCGGACCAGGGTTTGCTATAGCTCCACTGAGCTTTCTAAACAAAGACCATCTCGCCGAGCACGCAGATGCATGCGTTCTACATCCAACACTCCTTGACGCCTCGTTTCACACTCTCTTCGGAGCAATCGAGGCTTCTTTGGGTCGGTCGCTGGATGGGACATTTGTGCCGACATTTTGCCGCTCTCTGAAACTGTCGGGCTCTTTTGCAAGTGCAGAGACGGATATCGCAGAGCAGAACTTTTACGTCTGTTCCGATGCGGGCCTCCCAAGTTCCCGTGTAGCCGTCGCTAACCTGCGCATACATTCTCAAACGTCTAACCAACTGCTCATTGACATGCAGGGCTTGGAGTGCACCGCACTAGGAGACAGCTCCTCTTTAGTCGGATCAGGACGTTCTCTATTCTTCCGAATCAGATGGCAACCCGCCTTTGACTTGCTCGGTGACTATGCCACTTCGCTGCCATCCGACAACATCTCCGACATCATGGACATCTTTGCACATCAGCATCCCGATACCAAGATACTCCATTTGACATCGGACCCAGAATCTACCAGGAACCTCTTGCGTCACCTTGGTGGCAAATCACAAGAGCGTCGGCGGTTTGGGAAACTTACGGTCTTTTCTTTCTTGGACTTCATGCCCGAGAGGTTCGAGACCATCGAGAAGGAATGGCCTGGACTGATCGAGTTCGGCAGACCATCTGGCGAAGACTACGATTTGATCGTGGTTGGTGAAAACACCTTCACAGACGTCAAGCTGTTCCTGAAACCCGAAGGGTTCATCATCCGAGACAATGTCAATCTCGAGATCGAGAACATGGCGACTATTTTTGATAACTCCAAAATCTCTGCTTGGCGCAAGCATGTCCAAAGTGCTCCCATACAAGGACCGATCGGCCTACTCCTGGCCTCGAAAGCCTCCAAAAACACTCATGCTGTGGCCGCTCGACTTGAGGAGGCGTTTCATGGTCTTGTATATCGGACTTCCTTCGATGAGGTCGCCAAAGGCAATGTTGCTATGTCGGAGAACTTAGTGGTTCTTGCAAATCTTGATGAGGACATCTTCTTTGATACAACTTCCGACCATAGCTCGACGTTCGAAGTGGTAAAGAAGATGCTCACAGAAGGAAAGAAGAACATTGTCTGGGCGTTGCAGGTAAGTACACTCTTGGTTGTTATACAATGGTATGGTTTTCTTACAAATACAGGGCGCCACAATGGACTCTCCGAAACCGGAGCAGGCGATTATCGTTGGTCTGGCAAGGACTGCTCGCAGCGAAAATGAGCAGTTACGCTTAGTGACCTTTGATATTGGCCAGACTTTCGACAGCGATCACCTGTCCCGGCGTATCTTGCAACTTCTCGACTCTCAGATCCGAGAAGATGAGTTGACGGAGCGCGACGGACAGATCTTCATTCCCCGGATAGAAGCTGACGACAGCCTTAACTCGAAGCTGACGAACGGAGTTGGCCACGAAGCGAAGCTAGAGCCCTTTGACCAGCCAGGGTCGCTTGCTCTTGAGATTCAGAAGGTTGGCTTGATAGACTCACTTGCCTACAGAAGTGATGAAGAAATTTTGAACTCGGATCTTGCCGCTGATGAGGTCGAGATTGAGGTTCACGCTTCTGCCATCGGCTCTCGAGACATTGCTATTTGCACCGGTGCCGTGGTCGCTACTGCATTAGGTACGTTTCTACTTTACCTGGAGAATGAGCAGACACTTACGTTTGTTAGGTGACGAATGTGCCGGTGTGATAGTGCGCAAGGGTAAGAAGGTTGGTGATGATGACTTCAGACTTGGTGACAGGGTCATGGCTTGGACACCTGGCCGAGGCGCTCACCGTAGGGTTGTGAGAAATCCCGCTTCCCTCTGTCATCGCCTCGGTGATACATCCTTCGAAGTTGCGGCCGCTCTGCCAATCGCCTTGACCACCGCCTTCTATTCACTTCGAGAGGTTGCACGGCTACAGAAAGGCGAGACAGTTCTCATCCATTCTGCTGGTAGCGCAACTGGCCAAATAGCTGTACAGCTTGCCCAGGTATGTCTCCTACTAGTCTGACGAGAATCTAACTGACAATATACAAAAGCACATTGGGGCGAGCGTAATCGCTACAGCTGGCTCTCAAAACGAGCGTCGTTTCATCAGGGACACCCTATCGGTCAACGACGATCAAATCATCTCCAACCGTGACTCTTCCTTTGTACAGGCTGTCATGAGATCGACTCACAACAATGGTGTAGATGTCGCTATGAACAGTCTAACCAGTGAGCTGCTACATGCTACATGGAACTGTGTAGCTCCGTTTGGTCGATTCATCGAAATTGGGACGCGTGACATCAATGAAAACACCAAGATCGAAATGGAACCGTTCCGCAACAACATAACCTTTGCTTCCGTCAATATGGTCCGAATGTACGAACATCAACGTCCTTTGGCTGCACGTCTTCTCAAAGATTGCTGCCAGCTTCTTCGAGATGGAATCATCAGACCGCTACAGCCCATCGTTGCATTTCCTTATTCGGAGGCGACGGAGGCGTTCAGCGTCGCACAATCAAGTGAGACGCCCAACAAGATCGTTCTGCAGAGAAGCAAGGACGATATGGTTCCAGTCTTACCATCTACTTACAAGAACCTTCCACTGTTCGATCCGAAAAAGATCTACCTCCTTGTTGGGGGTCTTGGTGGTCTTGGACGGACTCTAGCCGAATGGATGGTGAGGAGGGGAGCGAAACGTTTGGCATTTCTGTCAAGATCTGGAGCTCGGCGACCAGAGGCATCCAGCACGCTCGAGTGGCTCAAGGCGAGGCAAGTTCAGACGTCCGTTTACTGCGGTGACATTTCAGGCTATGCAACCGTCCGATCTTGCATAGATTCCATCGGATCCGATCTTGCTGGGATATTCCAGGCCGCTATGATATTGCAAGACACTCCTTTCGAGAGAATGAGTTACCAGCTTTGGCAGACTTCGCTTCGGCCGAAGGTTGCGGGAACCTACAATCTGCACAAGGCAACCTTGAAAAGCAAGCTCGACTTCTTCGTCTGCTTCTCATCATGCTCGGCTATGGTTGGGGCAAAGGCTCAGGCCAACTACTCGGCAGCCAATACCTTCCTTGATGCGCTCATGCGAAATCGGCGCCATATGAGCCTCCCTGGAACGACAATGAATGTTGGCATGATCGTCGGAATCGGTGCGGTCAGCGAAACTGCCGGTCTTCAGGCAACTATGGAGCGTATCGGGTACGATCCCGTCAACGAAGAAGAGCTCCTATACCAGATCGAAGAGGCGGTCACAGCCGAGCCCAGAATGTGTACCAATTTACGGGGACTTGACATGCATCAGAACATCACCGGTATCAGTCTTGCAAGAAAAGACCTCTACTGGGCCGACAAACCCCTTTTCCAAAACCTATATGCTAATCACGACTTCAACGGCGGTTCAGAAAGCTCAGCCGGACATCGGGACCTTTACGCTTCCCTTCGATCGGCCGACTTTCCTCTTGAGTGTACCTCAATACTGACGGCTGCGTTCGTCGACAAGGTCTCCGCTGTCTCCGGAGTCGATGTTGACCAGATCCAGCCAAGCAATCCGCTTTCCGCCTACGGTCTTGACTCTTTGGTAGCGGTGGAACTCAGGAAATGGTTTGCTAAAGCTGTTGGGGTTGATGTAGCCATGTTTGACATCCTGGGCTCAAAGACGATCAACGCGCTGCTGGCGAAAGCAGTGGGCATGATCGGAAGCGGTCGTGAAAACGATGCGAAAGAAAGTGCTGGAGCTGCGGCCGCCGAGGTCGTGGAAGCCCGCGCCAATGATGGCAGTAATGCTATGCGCAGCCTTTCCGACGAAGTTGCTGTTATCAACAAACCAGCCAATCTTCCCATGTCGTCTTTCCAGACACGTATCTGGTTTTCACACAACTTTGTCGCCGACAAGTCGTTCTTGAACCTTCCGATCATCTCTCGTATTACCGGAAAGCCAGTCTTGGCCAACCTGAGAGGTGCTTTCCAAGAGATGAAGAAACGCAACGAAATTCTCAGGACTGCGTATTGCGAGGGCGAAGACTACCCTGAACAAACTGTCCTGGATGACTACGCCGCAGACGTTGACTTCGAGGACTACTCATCTAGAGCAGAACCCGAGGTTGCACTGAATGCCCTCATTGCGCTACTGGGCAAGCATGAGCTAGACATCGAAGAAGGAGAAGTTATGCGAGCTACCCTCGTCAAACTCGCCGAGTCTGAATATGCTCTCGTGACCATATTCCACCACATCTCCATCGATCGCGGTAGCTCCAAAGCTTTCTTGGACCAGTTCATGCCCATCTACGACGCACTCTCGTCCGGTGGAGAAGAACTCCAGTTAATTGCTGCTCCTTCTCTGTCATACTCCGACTTTGCAGTGTGGCATAACGATCGCCTTCTGTCATCATCCATGGAGCCGCACATCAGATTCTGGAAGCAAAAGTTCAAGGGTGCACCTATGGCGGGGCCCTTACTCCCTTTCGCAAAAGCGGAGAGGCCACCACAGAACGACTTCAAGAGAGCCATCCACCGATCACACCTCGCGCTGCCGGTACTGAACCGAATGAAGCGTATCTGCAATGCGACCGGGACAACACCCTTCCAGTTTCTGCTTGCAGCTTTCCGATCTTTCCATTACCGCTACACTGAGGAGAAGGATCTGACAATACTCATGATTGACGGCAACCGCCCACATCCTGATCTAGAAGACATGCTTGGTTTCTTCGTGAATATGATCCCCATCCGATGCTCCAATGACTGCGACACTAGCTTTGATCATCTTCTCACTGCCGTGAAAGATGATGTGTTGGAGGCGATGGCGCATAGCGAAATTCCCTTCGACACCATTGTCGACTCAATCGGGAACGAAAAGGACTCCAGCTGCTTCCCACTGGGCCAGGTGGTTATCAACTATCAGACACACGGAAAGATCCCCAAGTACTCCACGAGAGACTTCGAAATCCATGATCTCGTGACTGAGGACATGCCCACAGCTTGTGAGCTCAACTTGGAAGCACTTGAAGATGACAAGGGTCTGGGCTTCCGGTTGGAGTACTCCACCACGCTTTATGGCGAGGACGAAATGGCTCGATTTTTGGACAACTTCTCGACTTTCATCACCAGTACTGTCAAGGATTACCGCCAGTCTGTCTCGGAAATTGAGATGTGCGGCCCTAAGGAGCTCGAGGTCTTGAAAACGAAATTCTGGAACACGGGTTTCACCCAGAACCCTTGGAACGAGACTAGCGTTCTACAAAAGATATTCAGCAACGCAGAGGCCTCCCCGGATTCGAAGGCTATCTGTACTTCAGACGGTCAAGATATATCTTACGGAGCACTCACCAACAAGGCACAAAAGATTGGATACGCTTTGCAAGAAGCTGGTGTGGTTCCAGGGCAGTACATTGGTCTACTATCAAGGCCAGGCATTGAAGCAATTGCTGCAATGCTAGGTATACTCCTATGCCGTTGTGGCTTCGTACCGCTTGACCCCGATTTTGCCGTCGAACGACTTGCTTTCATGGCCGAGGATTCAGATACTGCCATCATCCTCTCAGGGAAGGGTTTTGAGGACGTTAGCGCTCAGGTGGCCTACAAAACAACGATCTCACCCCGTGTCATTGACATTTCCAGCCTCGAGTACGAGGAGAGGATGATTGCCCTAGAGACTGCCTCTCCCACAGACCCGTTTTTCACCATATACACTTCAGTAAGTCATCTTCTCGAGCACAAGTCGTCGTCTTCTAACACAAGGCGAAATAGGGCAGCACCGGGAAACCCAAGGGCGTGGTCTTGACACAATCGAACACGCAGCAAATGCTAAGTACTCTACAGAAGGACTATGGCTTTTGCTCGGATGACAAGTTCCTTTTCTCTAACTCTATTTGCTTTGATCTGTCCGTTGCACAGATATTCTCTGCACTCACCTCTGGTGGCGTGGTCTGCGCCGCAGCATCTGAGATCCGGAAAGATCCTCTGCAACTTGCGCAGTTTATGCAACGGGTTGGTATCACATTCACTTACTTCACTCCAACCCAGTTCGCGCTGCTCTTGGATCGTGCAGCGGATGCACTTCGCAACTGCGACAAGTATCGCACAGCATTCTTCGCCGGCGAGCGTCTACCAGTTCGCATGGTCAAGGCTTTCTACGATCTTGGGACATCTGCCACAATATACAACACATGGAGCCCGTGCGAACTGGTCGTACAGACGTCCATCCATAAGGTCGAGTATCCTCACACTGACAACCTCAACATTCCTATCGGCTACCCTCTAGCAAACTGTCGCCATTACATCGTTGATTCTCGTCGGCAACCTCTTCCTGCAGGCTTAGTGGGCGAAATCTGCGTAGGTGGTGCGCAAGTGGGTGCTGGATATCTCAACAGACCACAAGCCAATGCAAAGTCCTTCCTTGAAGATCCTTATTGCTCACCAGACGACCGTGCAAGAAACTGGACAAGAATGTTTAGGACCGGGGATACAGGGCGATTCCGAGCCGACGGCCAGTTGGAATTCCACGGCCGGATTGCCGGCGACAAGCAGATCAAGCTACGAGGCTTCCGGATTGACCTGGGTGAAGTAGAGCATCAAATCTATCTCCGAGCAGCGTCGGACAACGGACCAAAACTTGTCGACCTCTCAGTGGTAGCGAGAAGCACGCAGAACGAGTCTCCCGAGTTCACCGACGACAGGCAACTCATTGCCTACCTCGTTCCCCAAGAGTCTCTCGACTTGGTCCAGAAGAGGACATTTGTAACTGAGCTACACAAGAAACTTGCGCAGCAGCTGAACTCATATATGTTGCCCAACGGATATCAGTTTCTCACCAACCTCCCAGTAACAATAGGCGGAAAAGTCGACCGACAGAACCTTCTGAACAGGGACTTGGATCTTTTATATCCTGCTATGGGCTCAGCCGAAGACGGCAAGGAGTCATCGGTCATCCGGGATGCGGACGCAAACACTCTGAAGGCTATCACTCAAATCTTCAAGGAAGTCCTCAAACTTCCCGAATCACATGAAGTCGAAGCTTCGGACAACTTCTTCGAACTTGGCGGGCAGAGCATTGTTGTGCTCAGGCTTCAAGCAAAACTCAAGCGCACTTTCAAGACTAGTGTGTCGCTCTCTGAGCTCTTTAAAGCACCTACACCTGTGGGAGTCTTCCGCGCGCTGACCGACAAGCTCCAAGAAGTCGGCCTAGAGGGTGCCAAGATCGAAGATAAGAAACTCAAATGGGCCGACGAGATCAGGTTGCCCAACGAGAGTCGCTACATGGTGAAATTCGGGACATGGAGGCAGAGTGGCTCAGATATTTCTGATATACTTCTTGTAGGGGTAAGTTCAGCCGCACCTGCCTTCTCGTGAATTGTGCTAATCACGACTCTTAGGTTGATTCCTTCGCCGGTCTTCATATGCTCGCGTCGTTCCTGTCCGCCAGCACCACCATGACTATTCACGTTCTTGGTATCAGTGCTCCTATTCATCCGGGGCAGCTTTTGCAGAACTTTCAACAATATCGACTTCTTGCTCGCAATTTGACCGAAGAGACCTTATCCGCTAGGATACGTTACGTCCCCGGCTCTCTCGCCGAACCGCACTTTGGTCTGTCGGATGGTGCTTTCCGCAGACTAGGTGAGACCATCCAGGCCATCTTCCATGCAGGCACGCAAGTCTCTCTCTTGCAGTCGTACAATGAACTCAAACGCGTCAACGTCCAAGCAGTCCTCGACGTCATCGAGCTGGCTGGCTATGGATCGAGGCTCACGCAAATCAACTACCTGTCAACCTTCAGCGTACCCCACCTCCAGACTTGGAACACCTCCAAACGCACACACGACAAGATCATCGCCAGCGAGGAGAGGATCTCCCACTTCTCACCGGAGGAGACACCCGACCAAGGCTACTTCAAGACTCGCTGGGTCGCCGAGATGCTCTTCAACCAAGCCGCCGACCGCGGCTTCGCCGTCTCCATCTATCGCGCCTCCGCCATCTCGGCCAGCACACTGACCAAAGTGTCCGAGCCAGCCGACGACTTCCTCCGGCGCATGGTCCAGACGATGATCGAATCCGGGGCCGTGCCCGAATTCGGCACCCCGTCGATCGAGTTCACCATCGACTTCATCCCCGTCAACTACCTCGCCTCGACCATCTACCACCTCTCCACCCACGCGCCCGTCAAGCGAGAGGGGCCCGCCATCTATCACATCACCAACCCGCACCCGCTGCCGCTGAAGAGTCTGCCCGCCATCATCGGCAACGTCCGCAGTGATGGCAAGCGGGGCAAGATGGTCCATTGGGATACCTGGCTCAGCTTGATCCCCACCCGCGACGAGAAGGAGCAGTTGCGGTGGAATGTCATCCGCGAGTATTTCCTCAAGGGCCATAATATGTTTGCGCTCGACTCGACGAGGACGCTCGAGGCGCTGGCGGCGGTTGGTGGGGCGGACGTCGCGTGTCCGCCGATGGATGCGGTTTATTTGAGGAATATGTATCAGACGCCGCAGGCGGATCGTTGAGCGGGGAATTACTTGGTGGAGTGGATGGGGAGTAATGGACATTTACGAAGCGGCTGCAGCGAGCTTTTTCTCTCGATTGACGGCGTTGGTGGATGTTGGCGTTGGTATACCTTCACACGCTTGTTACCTTACCTTGGTCTTATAGATTTATTATTTGTACTTGATACACCCACTGTTCCTATCCACATGCATGCTTCATGTGACCTGACCCTCCTTACACCTCGGCAATTTATCCCGCACTTCTAGACTTGCCTTACTTACTTCAACAATACAGCCCAGACCTCGCCAATGCCCTTCCTGACCTCTCGGCTTATGGTCATCCCTCTACCTTCGTAGCGGACCATGTTCTTGTCTTGTCTCGTATCGCGTCTCGATACCGCCCAGCGGACCGAAACTCGCACAAGTCCATCCACACTTGTGCATTGCAACCACACGTCCGCCCACGGACGGCACGAGGGCAGCTTCCTCAGCATCACGGCGGGCATGGGTAGGGTAGCGAACGCCTGGTTGCACTCAAGAACGCTCCTCTCTCTCACGCTCTCTATCCGCCATGGGCCTGTGTGGGTGGATGGGGCTGGCTAGTTGCGCCTGCTGTTGCGGTTCCGCAGGTGCGGACTTGAGGAGGGAAGGGTCTATCTAGCGAGCATGAAGGCGGAGGCGGAGGCGGTGATAGACGAGCCCGTGGGTGTGTGTGGATGTGGTGGGCGGGGTGGGCGTGAGTGTCTTGTGAGAGAGACAGAGAGAGAGCAGGGGGGGAGGGGGGGTCAAGAGATGACTGAGTACGCAAGACCCCAACAAAGTTCTCAGTAACAGAATTGGGAACAGATTTCAAGGTGCCCTGACAGAGCTGGTTTGTGATATCGGCTGGTCTCTTTGAGCGGTGGCAGTAGAGCCGCGAGCCGGGGCTCGGCTCGGGACGAGTGTTAGGGCATGAAGGGAGCATTCCCGACGGAGGGAGTCTTGTCTGGCACGGTGTCATTGGTGGGGAGGAGGTGTGCGTGGCTGTCTGTCTGTCTGTTGAGAGGTGCGGTATTGCGGTGGGGAGGAGAGGGCGAGGCTTTGGCTAAGGACCGGTGCGCCTTGCCTTTCGGTTGCGGTGCTGGGGAGCCAGTCGTGCGAAGGGGGCCGTTGCTCAGTTTCGCGGTTGCGTCTGCTTTTTAGACGGTGGAGTGATGCGCGCCGTAGGTAGGATGCCGTGGAGCTGGTTGAGAACAAGGGGACGAGCGGGCAAAAGGGTTGCATTGCTGCGATGTGGGGAGGCTATGTGGATTTATCAGCCGGGCTATTTAGGAGATGGGCTTTCGACTGTAAGGTACAGCAGATCGGGCTACTTGTGAGATGTACCCGGATAGCGCTTCGAAGCCCTAATTGCGTCAATCTCGCTTGACTCGCAAGAGGTTCTGGTGATTACAGAGAAAGTAGGTACTGGTATGATGGGTCCTACAACAGTAATATACTTAGCCTAATGCTGTGGAGGGGTGTGGGAAGATGTGGGCTGCGAATGGTAATATGGATTCGAATGGGCTGATCAAAGTATCTGATCGACCGTGACATACAATGCATCTTTTGGCTAGGGCCGAAAGACTGAGGGACAGAGGATGTCTACATGGGATGAATGAAACGGGTACCCGCTGTGACTGTTAGTCAGGATATGTAGGTGGATGGCATAGCAGGATTCCCGGTTAACGCGTGTGGAGGCCTCCCGGACTCTAGTCATGCAAGGCTGCTGTGTGGGATTGGTGTCGTTCGTCATCTCTGGAGCGTGTCATGATTATATGTAAGTCTGGGACACCCAGACAGTGAATGCAATATCATGAGGAAGGTGGCATGGGTTTCTCCGTAGGCAATCAGGCGATGACTATTCGGTGGAGCGCCTCCAAGGTGAGATTGTGTATGGTATGGAGGAGCAGTGCAAGGACATGTGAGTGTCATGATGAGCAGCGTGATAGACATACGTGGTGAAGACATCTAAAGCTCTGGAGCTCCTTGCACTATTATAGGGTTGGCTCCAGAGTGGAAGTTCGGCGACGGGACCGGTAAAGAGCCACTAACCAGAGCCTTGCATAGCAATTCAAAGTGTAGACGAAGAGATTTAAGAGAGACCTTGCATTCTCATCTGGTGCCAGAGCTTTTTGAACATGCCAAAAATTCAACGAACGAAGAGATAGATAGCTTGAAAAGATGTAGAGCAACGAATGCCGTTTGCAAGATTGTTGACGGACTGGGCTCATCTTGGGAGACCAACCGCTCCTTTTTAACGTGCTTGAGGTATAATATCGCTTCAAAAAACCGAAAGGAGAAACAGACGTGGAAGCTTTTGCCAAATACAAGTTGATAACACGCCACGAGTAGCGGTGTAAAGGGATTTAGTTCCAATTTCGGTGTATGTAAGTGCAAGCGGTGTATCTATGAGCGCTGAAACCGGCAAAAACGTTTTTCTGGCAGGATTGTGGTATTTGAAACCCACGGGAAATAGTCAAATTCGGAGATGCGAAGAATAGTGGACTAAGGCGCACGGAGTAAGCCTCTCTCCGTAGGACTTCCACGCCTTTCCCTCCGAAATCATAAGCGGACGGGAAGCCTGAGCATCGATTGGGCGCTTGCGGGACGAAGCGCAGATCACTGCCAGTACATCTTATACTTCAAGTTTTCGTGCACTTGTGGAAGATATAACGTTCCATCTTGGCCTTCGGACAGATGAATTCGTGCACGCTCCGCAATTTGGTGTGCATAATACGCGGGGCTCTAGTTGGGTAGTTAGTCAGATCTTCCGGCTCGCTCTATGTCGGAGAGTCCTTACCACTAAGCCGACAGCTTTCGTAGCACGAGCGTAATTCCAGCATAGGTTGTTTGTGAGGCGCTGAAAGTCATCTACCGATAACTTGTTCTCATCCAACAGCACCAGATACCGCGTGGGACGAGCGGTGCCTTGCAGCACTGCTTGCGAGACAAGGTCTTTTCCGGTCAGCCTCTGAGAAGAGCCCATGCATATGGGGTTACCCACAAAAATCGTGTCCGCTGGAGTTTTCGACAATCGTCCCGGGAGGACAGTTGCCGTTTTCGTCACCCCGATCTAGGGGGAAGAGACGAATATGGTGTCGCTTTACGCAACAGATGACCGTGATTTTCGGTGGGTTGATGCCAAACGAGAGGCAGCTTTCCTTGAGTGCTGCCACTTCTACCCCGAGAACTTGCTGAAATTGAGACTCACTCACTCCGTCGCGCCAGTAAAGAATGGACTCGGGGAGCCGGCCATCTTGCTGAATACGAAAACGCTCAATAAGCTCTTTTGTCATGACGGCGAGATCACCAATTAACTCCTCCTTAGCCCCTTGTGCGCTAGTAATTGAGGAGAACAAGCAGCAATCCCGATCGTACGACCCACTGATAGCTGTGAAGGATGGTGGTGGCGGGTTCATCCGTAGCTGAGCAGGAGATGGGTGTGTGACATCTCCTCCCATCATCATCCAGCGCCTCTTCTGATCCTGGAAGAGTGGCTCGGAAATCCTTGAGTTAAGCCCCCCCATTTTCGCGTTGACTTTCAGCGCAATGTTAGCAATGTACTGGGGTTGGCCTCGACCTAGGGCTTTCTCGACTTGCATAACTTGTGAGGACACACCCAGGCGTACATCACAAATATTTTTGAGCGCCCTATAGAGCTTCTCTTGGGAGGAGTGGATCAGGATGAGGAGGAGGTCCGCCTTTCTCTTAAAAGCAGAGGCTGTCTTCGCCAAAAGCTCCGTGATAATTTGCTTCAGGTCTCCTTGAGGATTTCCTTTCAGGTAGGCTGGCAGTTGTGCTGGTACTGTCATCCCAACGTTGGCCAATCCACTCTGCATGGATCTGATAAACTCTTGCAGTTGATGATCACCAATCGCTCGGCTTCCTGGCAGATACAAGAGACCATATGAGCGGATTGATGTTGGCTGCAAAAGCCGCTTGTCTCGCAGATTCCAGCTGCCTAAAATCGGGGGCCTCATGTCACTACCAACACCATAGATAGGGTTGGGTGATGGAAGTATGCGAGCTGCAACCTTTAGCATTGATGGCTTTACAGATAGACCATATGCTTTCGGCGTGGCTAGCTCGTGCCAGTGGAGTTTCTCCACATTGGTAAGGATCTGTTGTGAGCGGACAAATGCTGGTGCTGTTGCCCAGCGGATGAAATCAGCGGTTTCTGCCCCCTGAAGTTGTTCCTTATACCTCTCTCCAGACGATGTGTAACATAGCTCAAGTGGAAATAAGCCGAGATTAGTTACAGCGAGTGGAAGCTGTGGATATCGAAGGTGTAATGAGTATTTCCGCCCATAGTAGCTTTGATCGTTAGCATGGTGTAAGAGTGGAGAAACTTTGATGCACTTACGTGCTCACTGTTGTGGGTACTTCTTCTCCGGTGACCTTTCTTTCATTGAAACTTGTATCATGAGCCGATCCAGGACTTAGACGCAGAATTCTCAATTTTCGCGCGTTTCGACCAGGACTCAAATGCCTGACATTGACAAAAAGCCCCTCCAGACGTTGGCAAGTCTGTCTGAATTGCGCTTGATTGCCAGAAAACCACCTTTGGACATCCTCTCTAGGGGACAAACCAGTAAGACCATGAACTAGATCGATTAGGTTTTTGTCTGGTACGTAAAATGCCGATGTTGACGTATCAACATTGAGGCCCAGGCGCCCAAATCGTATCTGGACTGTCTGAAAGACGCCCCTAATGGCCTCAAGCAGACCAGCCGTGCTTTGTAATTCCAAGCAAGTCGACGGGGTTCGCTCAAAGAACGCATTTGAGCGGGGTCGACAAACAAACCGAGACGCGGGATCTTTCCGGAAAACTGCGTTCAGCCACCTTATGAGTGGTTCAATGCCTGAGTTGGCCATGTAGTCCAGCTCAACCTTCCTATTTTGGACATATTCAACCAGCGATCTGATATTCAGTAGGCCATTGTTGCGAATTGCAATGTCAATCTGGTTCGGCCTTTCTGGACTATGTCCCTCTAGCTCAATTGTTGTTGAGATGGTTTCGCCGACTTCGACAAGTTCTCGTGGGGACCAGGCCGTCGAAACACCTTTCGATTGTCAGCCGTCTGACTCTCGTAATGCGGCCTGGTCAAACCTTACCATCAAAGACGAAATCGTCCCCCCAAAAGCTCTTTACGGCCTCATGCATCAACACTTTGGCCTGTTGCATCGACGTAACCTTTTCGCTGCCTCGCCGTTGTGAAGACTCAGGAACTCGGAGCCTCATCTGGAAGCCAGTGTCAGCATCTTTGCCATGCGAATCCATGATTGGGGCTACTCACGTCGTAGGAGAAAGTCTTCCGTATTGGAAGACTTTGAATCTCAAAAAAGTTCACGTTCAGTAGAACCTGTATGCCTGCTGTACCTGACATTGGGGGCGGTTTCATAACTAATTCGCGACCTCCAGTCGGAACTGGAACTGTGGTAGGAACTGTGGAGCGCTGCCCCTCATGTCTACCGCCATACCGCTCTTGGGGATGTCCGTAACGACCGCCGTGAACTTCTTCCTCGTAACGACGTTCCCGACCTGAGCGATCGCGTCTGGCCGGGGATCTCTCCCTTTCGTCTCGACCATGACGGTCTATTTCTCGGTCGCTCGACCTATGGCCATGTCGGTAACCAGACATGTTGCCGTGGCGAGTCTGAGAGCTGTAGAGATCAATAATAACTCTGAGAGACAAGAAAGAGGTTAGCGGGGTGGTCAGACACCGTTATGAGCGCAAGGCAAGAGGAAGTGAGGATATGCTCACGGAAAGACACGTGCAACCTAGCTCAGTGGATCTTGCTAATTTCTTCAGTATTGATACGGCCTGGGTTTGAAAGATGAGGTTCGACTGAACGTTGGGAGTTGTTGATCAGGTTAAGAAAGTTATGGTAGAGACGTACTGTAGAAGAAGGCAAGTGGAAATGCAGAGATGACGCAGATATAACAATGTATCAAGAATATGGTACTCAGTAGGTAGTGGCAGGGAAATGATAGGTAGAGTTGAGGATGATGAAATGGGAAGGCTAGCATACCTCGTAAAGAAAGTGCTGTAGGCTTTAGCCCTAATGAGTGAATAGATGCTCAAATCAGAGGTCTGATTCGTCTAGATGGTGATGAAGTAGTGAATAGGTGCAGACATCAGACTGGTTGATAGATTCGAGTTGGTGTAAGATGAAAGAAGGGAGCTCTCAGTAGTAAGAGCGTACTTGACGATGTGAGGACCCTGTGAATTGCTCTGCGCTCTATAAGACCAGGTGAGGTAATTTGGATAGAGTAGGTAGGAGGTAGGAGAATGAATATGTAAGGAGAACGGACGGTAAAGCTTTAGACGGAACTTTGTAGACCGATACCATGAGATGTGAGTGTAGGTAAGTCAACGAATGAAAGATATCATAGAGATTGACAGCCTCCGAGACGTAGATGCGGAGGAGAGAAATGCTTTGTGGATTCAAGCTGACCCGAGGACAAGGCCTGAGGTTATGCAAGCGGTGATGTAGGATTGGAAACGTGAGGTTGGATCAAAGGAGTTAGTAAACATAGCAGGGAGATGACATGAAACGAGGTTATGTCAACAAAATCAGCCGAGTCGGAATGATCCATGCCCTAAGACATGTTACAAAACAGCGAAACGATCACGAAAGATACGAGTCTGTGCATCAAATAGATTCTAAAGTCTTTCCACCGGGAGGCGGTCACGATTGAAGAAGATCTCATGTCTTCAGTCACGACTAACCCCAGTCGAGAGAATCTCTACGGCATTACTGCACCTTGGGCCCTATATAACACATCCGGCTGCTCCGAGGATTGGCAAGGACAGCCCTTCGGCCAATGATTCTTGGAAATACCGTCTGCTGATGCTTGTCCGCTCTTTGCAGTGTTGCGTCGAAGCTGAATGTGGCTCAGAAGAAGCCTGGCCGCGTCTGAGGACATCTTTGTATAGCTGTAGTACAGTTCTAGGTCGTCAATAATAAATGAATGCCGAGACAATAAGCGATACCAAGAGGAGTCTCCGAGCATTCATTTACGACCTGAAACTGTAAAAGAGAGCGAAAAGCCCTGGCGATAATATATGGTGCTCGGTAAGGGTAGCTAAGAGCTAGTCTCCTTTCGTAGAATACTTGAGCCGCATAGGACCCTGTACTTTTGTCAACAAACACCTACATGAGAGCGTGATACAACACTCATTGAGACGCAGTGCAATGTTGCTCAGTACATAATGGCAGCTGCCAGCAATGGATGAACTGGTGGAGCGGCCGAGACTGTGAACACTCAGTGCCAACGACTGTAATTATGGATATGGACACGCCAAACCTCAAGCCAGGTACTCACCTGCTCATCTACCCAACATTGACTCTGTTGACGATTTTACAGGCTCTCTTGCAACTCTGTGGCAAGAAAATACCTCCACTCACCAGCTACACGCATTGAAAGAGTACATCTTAGGGAGATTGAATGGCATCAAGAGGTTGTGGCTGGTCGGGCTCGAGGAGGAGTATACAAAGGTGCACCAGCTCGTGGAGCAAACGGTTATCGCCGGCGAGGGAAACTCAATGGTCATCATTGGCGCAAGGGGCAGTGGGAAAACGACTCTGGTAGAGAACGTCCTTTCAGATCTGGCTCTCCAACACAAGGATGACTACCATGTGGTCCGACTCAATGGATTCTTCCATACCGACGACAAACTGGCGTTGCGAGAGATCTGGAGGCAACTCAACCGCGAGATGGAAGTGGAAGATGACTCGAACACGAAGACGAGCAGTTACGCAGACACCCTTTCCTCACTCTTGGCGTTGCTGTCACACCCTGGTGAGCTTGCAGAGAGTGACTCGGACCAGACAGCGAAGTCCGTGATCTTCATCTTAGACGAGTTCGATCTTTTCACTTCTCATCCGAGGCAGACCCTTCTTTATAATTTATTTGACATCGCGCAGTCGCGGAAAGCGCCCATCGCCGTCCTCGGACTTACTACTAAGATTGATGTGGCCGAGAGCCTGGAGAAAAGAGTCAAGAGCCGTTTCAGCCATCGCTTCGTGCATCTATCTCTGCCTAAGACCTTACCAGATTTTTGGAAGATATGCAAAACAGCTTTGGTGGTTGACGATGAGGATGTACTTGCAGCCTACGGAAGGCTACCAAGTGACCCTTTATCACATGACGGCAGTATTGCACCGGTCGTCGGCTTGTGGGGACAACACGTAGATGTGGGGTCTGCTCCCACTCTCGCTCTACAGATCATACTAACGCGTTTCTACTATCAGAGCCTATGGCGAGAAGATCCAGTCTTCAAGCACGTTGTCCAATCGATTTTCTACCGCACAAAGTCGGTCAAGGAATTCTTCACGGCATGCTTGATCCCTATCAGTCAGCTTTCTCGGCACTCCTTACCGACTGGCATCGACCTCGCACAGAATGCTTTGTTCGCCCCCGAATCCAAGCTCCACATCCTCGAAGGCCTCGGTGAGCTCGAGTTGGCACTCTTGATAGCTGCCGCACGGCTTGACCTTCTGTTGGACACGGACACGTGCAATTTCAACCTGGCATACGACGAACATCAAACGTTGGCGTCTCGTGTGAGAGTGCAGTCGTCGGCATCTGGTGCTGCAGCCATCGGAGCTGGTTCGAAGGTTTGGGGAAGGGAGGTGAGTCTGGGCGCGTGGGAGAAGCTAGCGCAATATGAGCTTATCGTACCGGTCACCGGGCTCCTTTCGACTACTGCTGGCGCGACTGGAGCGGGCGGTGGCATTGGCACGAGAGATGTCGGGAGGATGGGGAGAATGTATCGTGTCGACGTCGGGCTGGAAGAGATTCTTCCCAGTGTACCTGGCATGCATCATACGATGGCCAAGTGGTGCAAAGAGATTTGAACGATAGTGACGACAATCAAGTGAGACGGCTTCACCAACAATCTTCCAATCTTCCAATCTTCCAATCTTCCAATCTTCCCGTCTTCCAAAGCTCCAGCCTGGGACGGGCGCAGAATACGCACGAGATACCAGGTATGGTTTCCTCCGGAATTCACCCACTAGGGGAAAGGGTGGAATATGATATGGACGTTGCTAACGCTTTTCCAGTTGGGCGAGATCCATCATCTCGTCCGACTCTCGATCGAGGTACAATATGCACTGCATAGGCCAGAGACCGAGATCTTCAACCAGCTAAGGTAGGATTCGGGTCAATAGCAGTACCGTAGCCTCCCGTTATCGCGGAGCAGCAAGGGTGGGCGCAGAATCTCGCAGAGAAGTAATGTTACCTATCACGCCCCGATCTACAGAGTGTGCACCATAAGATAATGGTCCCGCAGCTCTGGAGATACAAACATGTTGATATCCGGTCTCGGAATCTCGATATTAATCAACCTGAGATGCTCGAGAGATCGGCATTAAGAGAACTTTTGCAAAGTGCAAATAATTTTTTGCACTTCAGAATTTACAATACTAGCGTGTAATTATCTTCCAAAAGTAATCAGTTCAGGGTCCACCAACTGTAAATGAAGTGTAAAAAGTATAAACTGCAGGCAAAACAAGGGTCGAAGTGTTAGCCGTTTTCACTTTGTGTAAATGACTAACACTTCGAATCTGAGCTAAACCTATGTCAGAAGTGCAAATAAAAATTTACACTTTGCAAAAGTTCTCTAATATTGCATCTAGCTTCAGTACATGTGTACTAAGGTACCTCATTCCGAGCTACCTTAAAGTTACCTTATGTAAGGCGTGTACGAGGATGATGATGACCCTCTACCTTACCGTACACAGGAAGTGTAACCGCATATATTCTGGGTTTATGACATCTACAAACTTTGTACCGTACAAGAACAGCCCAGTGTTTCTACAGTCGAGCACGCCAGTCACGAAATCGTCACACCATGAAGCGACTCCAAAGATCAGCAAGGAAGGAGCCGCAATTCCCGGAGAAAAGGAAAGTCTAAACGTTGAAGCCATACCTAACCTACAGGTACATAAGTTACCTCCTTACCTTATCGCATGGATGTAAAAGTGTTCGTGAGAACACGTGTGCAGTACTAGTATGTATGTACCGTGAGTAATGTAAGGTAACGTTAGGCAATCTTATCATACCCCTACGAGCAACACAAATCCGCGCACCTTCCCGGAACCTTGCAACGGAGCATGTTTGCCACATGGTTACTTCGTAGTGGCAACGCAACACGTGGGTGGTAAGGATTAAGGAGTCGCCAAGGCCACACCAGCCAAGATCTGAATCGTTCCTTCGGAGATTAAGGTACATCCATGAAGTAAATACAGTACGGAGTTACAGTATGTGCAGATAAGTTATGTAACTGAATTACATCACTTTAGGTACAAATACATTAGATAACCTACCTTACCGGAAGCTAGTGTTTCCAGGAAACGGTATAATAACGCTGTTGGTGCCAAGAGCATGTCGATGTATATTTTCAGTGCAGATTCAATGCTGATTAAGTGCTGAGCATTGCTTCAGAATGATGTTAGTGTAGTGTTTTGAATTGGATTACATATTAACTACTAAAGAACTCACTGCTGCCATTAAAACGGTGATTATAGTGTTTCAGGAAACCAGCGAGTTCCCCTAAGGTAGTTAGGCAGGTATCAGGTAAGGTACTACCTAAAGGAGTGACGGGCAGCGCCAGGCGAAAGCCAAGTACAGAACACTAGCCCGGAGCTAAATTGACACGTGGGAATGGTATCCCACCTAAACGATAAAGCACCCTAACCTGTTTTGGTCACAGCACAACCTGAACCTTAGCTGACCACCCTGCTTTTCCGGTGCAACGGTTGCTACTCAAACCCCAGTCTCTCTTTCCGTTGCCTCCTCATACTGTATGTACACGAGTGCGTGCATCAAAGGTTGCATATGAGCATCACCATCATTATTCCTGAACCCGAAGACCTGCAGCCCTAGTAGGCACTCAAGGTTTCCAGCAATACTACCCTAGTCAGATGAATCGCTCTCAGCAGTCGCAAGACAGTTACCTTGACTCGCAAGGTTTGGTTTCAACTGCACAAAGCTTTTTCTTTGACACTTGGTATTATTATTACATACTTGGCTACTTCGTACTACTTCGTACTACTGTTGCACGGCTACACCTTCCTCGTCAGTTATCCTTCGCTCTTTGCCGAACTGTGTCAGAATTTGGCGTCCCTTAGAGTGGCGGCTGCACGAGGCGACTGCATCGGACGAGCCAATGATTGATGATTGCGTGCGTGGAACACATGGCCGTCGTCGCATGGCAGGCAGGGATCAAACGACCTCTCGACTCCTCGACCACAGTGGCTCCACTCGGGCGCATAAGAAACCAATCCATCCTTCCTCTCTGCCTTGCCTTTTCCTTCGCTCTTGCGTGTGTTTGAGCTGATGTATGAAGAGGTAGTATACAAATACCTGCTCGGCTTCTTACCTTACCTATTGAAGGGCTCGGCTGAAACGCTTTTTACCGCCACGGAGCGGTGACTGTAGGCAGGGCTATCGCGTAGCCTTTCAGGCGTCAACATCCACTTGGAGAACTTTTTGAGGTTCAGACACGACCTGTAAGCACAAGCAATTGATCACATCAGCTCGGCCAGCCCGCCAGATGCGGGCTCGAGGATGAAGGAAGGAAGATTCTGAGTGAATGTACTGCGTACAGCTTCAGCTGCGAGGCAAAGTCGGTGGAGGGTACAGGATTGCATGCAAGTATCAATCTTCTGCATATGGAGATTACTCGGCGTCGATTCCCACACGCCGGGCAGCTGCCACCATTATTGCTGACAACAATATCAGTGGTGATCCTTTCGCCATAACATTGCACCATGAAAGATCACAACAGGTTGTCTGTAACATAGTTTCGGCCGTACGAAGTAGACCGGCATCATATGTGCAGAGTTTTGCGAAAGAAATTGGCTTCTGGTCCGCGTGAAGCTTCGTCACCTAACTGTACCATTTCACTCCGCTGCAGTCATCCTAAGATGGAACGAACGGTCAACGATGCCAGTGGCATTACACCACGCTTAGCCTAGAGTACAAAGTCCACCATATCATATCATATTAATATTATGGTATATAAGCCGACATCTCACCTTGCCTTGCCTGACTACCTCCTAGGTAGGTCAATGGTGGATGGTGAACGGTGAACGGTTTGAATAAAGTACTGAACTACCTATAAAGTCCATGTTTCATTCAACAAGCTACCGAGGAGCGATGAAAAGCGAGTAGCCGATATCCCGACTGTAAAGTATTGACATCCACAACAAAAATACGGTACAGCTTCGGCCAGATAAAAGATTCAAAACTTATATCGAACAGCCACCTTACTCCGTCCATACCTGTTACCTACCTACGGTATAGAAGAGCCCTTGCACGACGATATTGTCCTCACTCACTCACTACCGACCTTGCCTTGCCTTGCCTTGCCTGCCCAACCCTCCAGAGCCTGGCCCACGTTCTTGAACTTTGGAAAGCGGAAACACTCGAGCTGCCCGAATTACGTGTGATCCGTTGGGCAATACGAAGTGTATGGAAACGGGAGGTACTTGACCATACCTTTGACTCTCGTCTGGTGGAGACGAGAGCTTCTTGACGGGGCAGACTTGTCGGCCATTGTCATCATTATCGGCTTTTTACTGCGATCTTGAAGCATTGTCATTCACAATCTCCTAGCAACGGCTAAGCTGATCACGCTTTCACTTCGAGGACAAAAGCTTGCCGGGGTTCCTCCACCCTAACCTTCTTGGAATATACGGTACGGTAGACCCTGGACCGAAATATGCAATAGTCCGTCGCCTACCTTATCCTTTGGTTTGTGGTACGGCAAGAAGAGAGTGCGACGATTCAGGACTACCTAGTCGGGCGCGGTGATCACCAAACCTTGTGCTCGGCCTTGCTCGCTCCCTTTCAAGGCACGCCTACCCACTTACCGCCCGGCTCTGACGGATTCTGGGAGGTAGGTAGTCGAAACCCTTCCAGTCGGCAGTTTCAGCACATTCGATTCCGGCGACACTAACAGCTGATTATTCTTAGGCTTTGCCTTTCGAACATGAGTGGCTCGGCGACAGTCTTTCATCCTCTGAACGAAATTGTTCCCGTGTCAAAGACCACGGACAAGGGTCAGCACAACACTCGTCGCTTTTCTCAAACAACCACTACCTTCTCAGGACCGTCATCATCAATCACATCGCCCGCCCACCCAGCCCCAACACCATTATCACCAAACTCGGGCCGGCAAGATTCGCAACAGACGACGGTGACAGGAGCTCCACATTCGCGACAGCATCGACTATCCCTGGCCAGTCTCGCTCGCGACAAAACCCCAAGCGCTTTCGCAAACCTAGCCTCGAGATCCACCCCTGCTATCCCATCCCTCCATACGTCATCTTCGATCAGTAATCTGTCTCAGAGGAGAACGGCCGCCAGCACTGCCGCCAGTGGTCCAGGCGTAATCGCTTCCCTCGAAATTCATCGGACCTCTCCTTCTCGAGTGCAAGATTCTCCCGGAAAGGCAGGTGCCCCCCGACCTTCAGAGATTACGCAGCGGATTGGCGGTGGAAGTGGCGCAAGTGCAGCCCACCAGCATCCACCTCACCATCAACATCAATCCTCCTCCTCACGAAACCCTGCCTATTCACCAGGCCACATGTCCCAAGGGTCGTTCAACAAAATGCATCAAACATCGTCGAAGTTACTCCGGATGACGGATGAGGAGCGGCCTTTCACAAGGGTAAGTATCTGCTTACATACTGTAACACTACGCATATACATTCATAATGTGATACGACTGGCGATGTAGAATGGTATTTGTACCAATCGCACCTTTTCTTAGCATATGAAAAGGACTGGATCTATGTTCTATGAAACATTGCCGCTAATATCCGGTATTACTAGGATTTCAAAGACCTCTTCTCGACCCTGGTGGTCAGTCTACCACTGACGGCGCATCGGGTACGCCTGCAGAAAATCGAGCACACTTTCACCTCAGAAGAAGCAATCAACAACCTTGGCTCTCTCAAATTCTCCCAATCAAACCGCATGCCCGATCCGAAAGATCCTTCACGTATCGTGACTACCACCACCACTACGACGTTTTCCATGGCAAAAGAGATGGCCAGGTCGGTGTGCCAGAGGTTTCTGGACGCAAGGTTCATCGAACCGGCAGACGGGAAGATGATGCCATCATTTCCCCTGAAGAACGCCGTCTGGCAACTCACACCAAAGGGTATGCATATACTACAGCGATTTTGCCAACGCAACGGTATCAACCAGAGACACGTGCTTGATGTTCTCGAGTCAGCACGCAATACCATGCAATTGGTCATATTGGAAAGGGAGGCCGCTACCGATAAATTAAACAAGGATGATTCCACAATATCGGTCATCTTTCGGCGTTTCGCGGGTCAGGACGGCCCAAACGTGAAGTCGAGTACATCACATTCAGATTCCGACTCTCTGAGCGACTACCATAACGGCCTTGTTGGTGTGAAAATGGCGAGAGAGCGGACTATTCTGGACAAGGTGGTATACAACACTTTTACCGGGAAGGCAGCCGTGGACTGGCTCATGGACTGCTGCGAGACGGTCGACCGGAGAGAGACTTTTGAGATTGCAGAACTGTTTGTAACCCACGGATTGATCGGGGCGGTAGTGGAAGACAAGGTGTATCTTCATCATAATTCGGCTGCATCGATGTTCCAGCCTACGAAGAACGCCATCTACGCGTTGACGGAGAAGGGTCAACTCACCTGCGGCTGGGTCTTGAGGGAGAAAAGCAGTAGCAGTGGAGAAGGGCCGGCCAACGGGACTGGCCGGGACGGTCGAGGCGCACGAGACTCCAACAACAACCGCTTGAATCTCATCTTACAGGATCCGGCATTGCGCTTGCTATTTGGAGAATTCCTGCGAGAGACCCACTGCCAAGAAAATCTCGAGTTCTATGTGGACGTAAAGGAGTTCAACGACAACTACGATAAGACTGCCAAGAGTATATCAGAGAGGGCCGACACGACCAAATCACTGCTCAGTATACAGGACGCTATAAGGGAGACCTATGCAGCGGCTTACGGTACGTTTTAGTCTTTCTTGAGGGTGCGTTTGGCTAAGATTTTCTAGGTCTCTACAATATGTTTTTAGCTCCTGGCTCACCGTGCGAGCTGAACATCGATCACAACCTGCGGAACAGCTTAGCTGGTCGGATGACTCGAGCGGTCGGGGATGACGAGCTGTCAACAAGCCTGCAAGAAGTAGTGGACCTATTCAGAGCTGCTCAATTCTCGGTTTTCAAGCTCATGTCGAGTGTAAGTCTGTCGAATGCAGTGACGCGGTGTCCAAGCTTATTTTATGATCAGGACTCGGTGCCCAAGTTTCTCAAGGAACCGAGATATGCCTCTGTTCTTCGGACGCACAATCTCGATCATGTGGTTGCTTCCGCCTTGCCACTGCGGACGCCGAGTCGGGCAGCTAAGGATACTCGGCCGTAAACCTTCATCTCGTCGACAATCACCACGCTTCCGCCTCCGACTTCACCACAATCATTCTCCCTCCCCCCTCTCTAGCCGGTTCTCTTTCAAGTTCAGCATTCTGACGACTCAACGGGCATTCTTTCCTATCCAGCAACAGCCACTAGATCCGAATAGATATCACGCTCGTCAACTTGGATATCTTAAGATGGAGGTTTTGGTCGATTTCTGGCACACCGCTTTCCACGGCTGTGTGATTGACCTTCCGGGTGGTTCTCTTGTATCTCCGTCTGCTGACTTCTTGTGCGCTGCACTGCGACTGGCGTCCATGGGCTCCGGAGCTCGCATCGCTCCCCATAAATTTCCTTTGTTGTGTTTTCTCATCCCGGTTCGCGGTGATTTGGCCTCGGTCACGCATGTACTCTGCATTGGATAACGACGAACTTGCATGTGGGGTCATCATTGGGTTTCGGCGCAGAGGGCATCTCGAGATGTTGTTATCGTTGACGAGTCTCCGTGTAGAGTACCCTCCGAGCGCATCATTGGATCTCGGTCCTTGCGGTGTTTGATGGAACTTGAATGGTGTGATGTGGATGGCGAGCTACAATCATGCATGCTGTCGCGTGACTCGTGCTCGATACAGAACTCGCTCTCAAAGCAGATACTCGGAGCTTGCGAAAGGAGACGTGAAATTATACCATCCATGCCGTTGCAGCCTTCCACTTTGCTTCGCTGTTTCTTCCTTCCCCTCCTCGTCTTCTGCGTCTACTCACCTACCAACCCCTTCTTCCCCTCCCGAAACCAACCGTACTCCACCTGCACCTTCACTTCCACCCGACGCCCAAGCCCAATCTGAAAACAACAAAGACCCTCCCCCCTTCCTCCCTTGCTTCCCTTCACCCGTTCCCAACTTCCTTTCTTCCTTCCTCCCTCCCTTAATCCCTACCTTCCTCCCTCCCTTCAACTCACTACCTACCCCCTTCCCCATCCGTCTCCACGTCTTTCCAATTCCACCAACTCCCGCATCCCTTAATAACTCCCTCCTTGGCTCCGTCCCTCCCTTCCTCTCTCCTTCAGGCCTTCCTTCCACCCCTTGGCGCTCCACTTACCGTTTCCCCAAAAAAACAATCGGTACCCGCGTAGATAGACGAACAGGTAGGTCGATAGATGGGAAGACAGGGTAGGTAGACGGACAGGTAGACGCACAGACAGGGTAGAGGAGAAGTGAGCAATGGCCGCATAAGTAGGGGTGGGGTGTGAGGGAAGCGGGTAACAAAAGTCGACCCCCGTACCTAATGATACGGATTCCGAGTCCAGACTGACGGGAACTGGACGCTGGGTTTGGGACGCTCGAGAGGTGTGGTAGGGTTCTGTTGGTGTTGAGGGGGTTTGTTTCTCCTTGGCTAGGAGGTGGGGGGAAGGTTGGAAGGGTGCAAAAGGGGGAAGAAGGAGTCGACGCGGGGAGGAAGTGACTCGGAGCGTGATCTTGGTGGTTCCGTGCGGATGGCAATCAGAGAGGGTTCGGTTGAGTTTGCGCAGGACGGGGGGTGTGTAAAAGTCGCAATACACGGCCGCAGTGGAAAACACGGTGGAAGTGGTCGATCTAACGCACGCTCGAGTCCGTGACCCAGGCCGGCTGCCTCACATCGCATCGCATCAAACCCCACTCCCGCGCCCTGCCCCGCCCTGCTCTGCTCTGCCCTGCCCTGCCCTGCCCTCCCCTCCCCTGCAATGCCCCGCCCTGCCCGCCCGCCCCATCTCCCAGTTGCCCCGAACCGAACGTCCCCTGCACCACCCACCCCGACCAAGCGAGCCGAGACGACGTGCGATGAGAAAGCGCACACTACCACATAAACCTCTGCACCCTCCCCCTCTCCTCCTCCGACGGCCACTCGAAACCCCAATACAGGAAAAGATAGCACGTTGCCGCATTGACAAGCAAAACCCAAAGCGTTTCGAGCCAGAGTCTGTGGTCGTGTTTCCTGTACGCTACATCTCGAATATTGTCAAGCCACAAGCGAGGGCTGTCCATGGTGGCGGTAGCGGGGGCGATCCTGACGTTGTGAGGACTGGTCTTGGCGCTTTTCGCTGGCGGAGTAAGGGGGGAGCGGTGGACGACGGGCACGTGTACGCGCCAGATGAGCCAGGGGATGATGAAGTAGCGGGGTTCGACGAGCGGGGCGGTGATCAGGGAGAAGGTGGTGGTGAGGAGGTAGATTAGGACGAAGCTGGTTCTGTTGCTTTGGTCTTCTGGGTTGCGCGGGTGGGTGGGTTTTGGTGAGGTTGTTTGCCTTTTTGCGTTGTGCTTGTTGCCGGTGCTCTTTGCTTTGCTCGGGGTTTGGTTTGGCGATACTGGGGAGGCATTTCCGTCCCTATCTGATATGCCTCCCAGAGCTTGTATTGCACCCCACGCGCAAAGGAAGTAGACTGGGACGGCGAGGTATTTGATTGATGGGTGACGGAGGAGGATGCGGAAGATGTAGAAGACGTAGTGCCGGTTGTCGGCCAGGGTAAATGGGTGAACGATGGTGTTGTAGTGGACCGTGAGGCTCATGAGGCCTAATGCGACAATGGACACAATCGGTCGAGGTAGTCTATGTCTAATTGATCCGAAGCGTAAGAAGCTCGGTAGGAGAGATTGAGGAACGACGGAGTTGAGTAGATACGGGTATATAAGGGGAAATGAGAAAAACATGAAGTTCGGCCAGATGTAGAGCATCTGCGGTAGGTGGATTGATACTGTGTGGAACTCTTTGTGTCCTTGAAAGGGGTTAGCTAATGTTTGAGATGGGAGTGCGTTCATCCTCTTACCTAGCACCACTCCACCGTTCCAAAGTACGAAGCCTCCAAACGCCGTTAGAAGGAATATATATGGAATGAGGAAAGCAAGCACGACGTTTAAATTAGCTGCGGTCCCGACCGTGAGGGAGATAGCTGTCTTGAGGTAGTCTGCCGTTGAGGACTGAGTCAGACACGAGCTACGATGGAGATGTAGCGGAAGCTTACCCTCAATACATGCCTCTCTTACTAGAGGATCATAGATCATCCCATGATACCAGCCTCCTCTGATTAGGCCAGAAAACGAGGTATCCTCACCCTCCCAACTGGTGGTACCGTTGGGCTTTACAACCCTGATGATCTCTAGACCTGCGAGAAAGATAGCTACCCAAAAGATATTGGTTTGTCTGAAAAGTAAGGCGTAAAGTCCCAGTGCACAAAGTTCGATATCAATCAACCATGGTTTCTGTGCAAAGTACCCTGCTCGGAAACAAGCTTGAAACCAGGAGGCCGGGTCATTGCTCTCATGAACGACGCCCTGCGCCTCTCGAGGAGCATCTATTTTCTGACGCCGCTGTAGAAACACGATATAGGTTGCAAGTACACAACTGGCTGACAGAACATCCGTGTAGTACAACACCGAGAAAAAGAACAGTGGCGGGAAAAGACAGATATTCAAGACCCTATGGTTGATATCCCTTAAGAATATGCTACTCGAATAATCTCCATCTTCGGTCCTTTTATCTAGCTGGGTCTTTCTGTCGGGAGAAGGCTGACACCAACGCAACTGGAGGAGCCTGCGAACCTGATACGGGACCACCAGACAGAAGAGTACAGCGTTGAGTACGCGTAGTGCTTGAGCAACAAGGGGAAAATTCCGCCCAAATTGAAGAACAGAGAGGAAGACGTAGGAAAGCAGATATCTCGCCCGAGGTTAGCTACAATGCCCTCGAACTCCTTGACAAGGGGATATTCACAAGCCTGGAGGAGTGGTGATTTTTGGGTCCCACACATCCCATTGGTGTTTCCAATATGTCTGGGCTTGACGGACGTGAAAGACTTCATCCTGTAAATACTTATAAGTCAATGCGTATCACAAACTCCTAGAAAGGGTGGGCTTACCAGATAGGGTTCCGGCAGTATTGAGTTTACTTTGGCAAGCCAGAGAGATGCAATGATAATCAGAAAGCCATGCGCAGCGATCGAGCTCAAATGGAAGAAATCTGCTCCATTTTGAGCAGCTTTGACCATACCTGTAGTCTCTGTTGTGATAAAAAGCTGAGAGCACAGCGGTCGTAGTGGATGGTTTAGCTCGCCGTCGCCTACGGCAGACCATAACACATATCATGCAAACTGAAATACAACAACTCAAGAAATCATATGCAGTCATAGAACACATGAAATAGTACCAGGTAGTCATAAGCTCATAATTATTTGTTTAGCTCATAATAGGAAGACAATCAATGCAGACCTTAATATGCTCATACTGATATGAAGCTCTCCTACATGTACACACAGCCCTAGACCCAAATTCAACTTAGCCCGCCAAAGCACGTGAACACGCGCTTCTCTCCCTACCATCCTCATCCACCACGAAACAAAGCCTCAACACGGACTCGAAAGCATGGCCCTCCCGCTACCACCGGGCCTCGTTCCCGCCGAGGTCGTCTTCCTCTGCGAGATGGAACTCGTAACGGTCGTGCCACGACAACGGCTCGAAAGACTCGAACTGCTAGGAGTGAGTCGACCCCACGTATCCCAACACCACCGCAATCTCCACCCTTGAGTATATGTACGTCCCTCCATCTCCTTCACACTCAATCAGTCCGAATCGCTCCATCAATCAGGTACACTAAAGCTAAAAGACTCTCATCGTAGGGCCCAACCACCCCCCTCCAACCCCCCCACCGCACCGCCCTTCCCCTCTGGCTCGCCCTCCTGCTGAAACGCCAACGACGCGCCAACATCGTCCCTCCACCCTGGCTGCATCCGTCCTCGCTGGAAGCGATCCTCGGCGCCGAGACGGAGTCGAAGGCCTTCTCGGCGCCGCCGCCTCTTCCCCACACTTCCTCCTCGAGACTGGGGTCGATTGCCATGACGACGAGTCCCCCATTCCTCCTGTCCTCGACGGCAGATGCGCCGGCCGACGCGCTGCCGTACCACTGGTTGGAGATGGGCGAGATCTTGCTGGACGCGGCGGGTGACGACTTGGTGGATGCGGATGCGGTGAGGAGGTTGTTGAGGGATTTGAGGGAGGTGCGGATGGCGAAGATGCGGGCTGGCGTGGGGGAGTTGGAGGGTGGTGGCGGGATAAGCTTGTTGGGGGTTGGGGCTATGGAGGTCGCGGAGGGGCGGGCGTTTATTGGAGGGGTTATTGATGGATTGAGGTATGTGGTTGGTGTGTTTTCATCTTGTGGAGGTTTTTGGAGAGCATTAGGAGGAAATCTGTTGGGGGCTTCGAGCTGATGCAGGTATTGCGGTGATTGTAGGAAAACTGGGGCGTCGAAGGAGCAGGCGAGGAGGGAGAGGGAGGCCGAGGAGAGGGAGAATGGGTTTGGGCGAGGGGTGGATGAGGATGAGGATGAGATGGATGTATGAGGCTGATGGCAAGGAAGTCGTGAGAGGCACGATTACGTATGGCGAGGTGGCTGTATCCTACGCTCGAATACCCTTAACACCGCCATGTGATGATGAGGATCTCAGGATCTCAAATCCCGAAGTGGACTTAATCAAGCCCTGACCCGGTTCGGTTCTACGGGATGCCTTGAACAATATTTGCACCGCTGGACGGACTGGCCAGGAGTATGGCCACGCTCGAGTATCGTGCGGATTCCACCATCATTTCGTTTGCTTGTCTCTTATTGGGAGTGTATCATGCGACTCATGACGACAGTACCTGCGGCAATAGTCCCGACACAACCACATGTCGCATGCACATGCTCTGGTCTCTACATGTCGAAACGCGGGACCTAGTGGTGTATACACAATTTTTCTTGATCTGTAAACTGTGTGCCTCCCTTCTCAAATAACCTCAGCTCTGTACTGCACGATCTATACCAGGTCCTGCCGACAAGCCGGGAGGACGCCATATAGATATATACCACGACCCTTTCTGTGTCTGCGTTGATAATCGCCTCTCTCCCGTTATCACCCTTATACGCCATAGCATTCCAATGTTGACCACCTGCCTTCCAACCCATACTAATCTCACCAATATCAAGACCCCTGACGATCCTTCTCCTCCAATTTCCTCCTCGCCGCCAGAATCATCTCTTCCCTCCTCCGCCGCAGAAGTGATTGCCGCTCACTCTTGTTCTGCGACCACCCCTTCGCCGCGGCGGCTTTCGGCGCGGCGTCTGTACTTGTAGTGGAGGAGGAGGGAGCCTCCGCGGGCGTTGATGACGCCGATAGTTTTGAGGCGAGGTTATAGCGGGTAATGAGGTCAGGATGAATAGATTTTGGCGGGCTGGACGCCGAGGCCGAGGTGGCTGTGGCACCCGGTGGTGGTTGGGGCTGGAAGGACGGGGGTGGCTAGGACGACGAAGACGAAATTGTCAGCATATCCCTATAGGCATCCAGTCACAGTAATTCTCTGTCCGCTGCGTTGTTCGCCACTCTGCAGACCCCCTCCCTTTCTCCCTTTCCTTTTCTCCAATCCAACCCCAGTAAGCCAAGGAGAACTCGGGGCCACTCACGACTTCCAACCCCCGCCCACTCAGAATCCGCTCCGTCGTGGCGGCCGGACTGCCCCCATTACGCTGCAGATCCCACTGGATCTCCCTCCGGCCGATCTGCGGGAACATCTGTGAAATCTGCTCGACATGGCGGGGGTCGGCGCGCCGGCCGGCGTTACGACTGTCTCGGGGTCGGGAGGCGTCGTTGGCGTTGGTGGAGGAGGATGAGGGCTTGGAGAAGAACCAGCGGAAGATAAGGAAGCCGACGAGGAGGACCGCAACGAGTTGTGGGATGTTGAGCGTTTGCTCGGCCATGGATGGGGACAGATCAGGTGATCTGGTTGGTGGATGGATGGGAGAGGTGAGGAGTGAGAGGCTGGCACTTGATCGTTCCTTAGCTTAGAGGGCGCTCTGGAGGGGTGTGCGATGATGCCGTGATTTGTGATTGACGTCGTACGTTAGGGTAAGAATATTTCTTTGTTTTTCGAGATATAGAGTGGGCTGAGAATTATGCCAAGCGACGTCAGGATAGATGTCGTAGTTTACCAAAGTTTCCCGATACATAAGCCAAGCTATGTATGCAGGCCTCACGCATTATATCAACGAAACTATGGGAATTCCCTAATAGTATCCAAAAACGCCATAAACGCCGTCCCCAAATGATACCCTATCTACACCGGAGCGCCTCATGACCACCTTTACTCTCCACCTTTACGCCGTCCTAGACTGCCGTCAGGAGATCCAGCCAAGATCGTCACCGCAGATCAGCCGGAGTCAGAGCTTGTACAACACTTGTTCCCTCGGTGAACCGAGTCCTGAAGATCCTGTTCGCGTTCTGGAACATGCCATCCTTCAAACTGACGACGATGAATTGGGAACCCTTGAACCTTGTTTTGATCAACCTCCCAATATTCTGCGTGTGCGAGAGATCCAATGCGGCATCCACCTCGTCCAGGATGTACATCGGCGCCGGTTTGAATTGAAGTAGGGCCATTATGAGTGAGAGCGCTATAAGTGACCTATCCAGCAGGTCAGAGCATGATCACAAATCCAGATTCGATACATGGTATATACCTTTGCCCACCGCTCAACTCCGTCAAGCTGTGTTTCCAGACCTTGCCCAGGCTTACCTTGACCTCCAAGCCGTCCGAGATGGTCTTACCTTCGGGCGGATCGAGCTTAGCAAAGCTGCCGGGCAAAAGCATCGCGAAGATCTGACCAAAGTCTCCGTTCACCTTGGTCCATGTTTTGTGGAGTGCCTCTTTCTTGTACTCATCAAGAGTGGAGATTGTCTCTTCGATTTTCCGCTTGTCCCGAATGACGGTCCTCATCATGTTCTTCAAGGCTACTTCCTTCTTTTCCACGTTGTCGATCATGTTCATGACTTTAGGGTTGATCTTTTTCTTCATCCCTTGGAAGCGGTCCGTGAGATTTCGAAGGTTAGACTTGCATTCGGCAATGTTCTGACCCTTGAGGTCATAAGGGCTGTTTGCACGGCCGAAACCGTCTCGTTCGTCTGCGATCCATTCGTGCTCTTTCTCCATGCTAAAGACTGTCTGCTCGGCAGTTTGCTGCTCCTTGTGGAATTTGTCAATCTGGTGCCCAAGCTTCTGCATCTCAAGACTCTCTTCGGTTATCCTAGAGGCTTTCGACCTTGACGCGTCCTCCAACGCGCGAAGCTCCTCGTCGAAACCAGACAGCTTTGTTCTCTCGTCATTCAGATGTGCTTGTGCCAGGTCATGAGCGTCCTATGCTCGATCAGCACTCGCCTTCCCTGAGAATATGCAAAACCTTTACCTTAGCCCTAGCTTGCTCTTGCATCAATCCCTCAATCTCTTCTTGCTGAGTCTTCAACGTCAAATCTACCTCTACCAATTGTTCTTGGCCAGCGGCTAGATCTCCTCCAGCCTGTTCAGATTCTAGCCTAGCACCTTGGAGCTCTTTCTGCATCAGCTTCACTGACGCCGAACTCTTGCCTAAACTTTTCTTCAAGGTCTCGAGACTGGTTTGTAGCTCGACCAGCTTTCCGTCTTTATTACTACTAAACTCCTTCATGTCCCGCTCAATTCGCTGGACTTCCTTGGAGGCTTCAATTTGGCGTGATTTGGCACCCTGGATAGCCTCTTTCAGCTCCACGATATTGTGCTTCATCTCCTCCACCGCTTGGATAATCTAGTGCCGTTATCAGCTATGCTCAGGTAAAAAGGTACATTTGAATCGTCACTTACGGATGACGAAGAATTACCACTAATTTGGTCCTCGGTCAGCTTGACCTCATGCGCTTTGAGATCTAACTCTTGCTTCGTCTTCCGTGTAGAGTCAAGTCTCTTCTTCCCCCTTGCCATCAAAGCCTGCAGATTTTGCAGCGCCGCTTCTTGACTTGCCAACTCTTTATTGATCTCGTTGAGCTTTTGCAGGGTTACCAGTACACCGCTCGACGTGGGCGAACTGCCTCCGGACAACGTGCCAGACGGATCGTAAACATCGCCCTCGAGCGTAACACTCTTCATCCGGACCGCTGGATCAAATGTCACGCGTTTCGCCGTCTCCGCATCCTCGCATACCAGCGTCGAGCCGAAAACGTAGTCCATAGCTGCAGACACTTCGTGGTCGTAGCCGATCAATGATAAGGCAAGGTTGACCTTGCCTGGGGCGAGTTTTTGTGCAGCGCCAATTTTCTCTACTGAAGCTTTGAAAGCCGCAATCTTGTTCAGCGGAATGATCGTGACTCTTTTCCTGAGCTTTCCGTGCTGCAGAAGCTGGCTACCTGTTTCTGCCGAGTCCACCACAACGTTGTACAATCTGCCTCCAGCACATATCTCGAGCGCGGTTCCTGCTCTGGTCTGCTCCTTATCCAGAGTGAAAAGCTGCGCTACGAGCCCCTTCACCCTTGATCGATCGAAGCCCGGGGTAGGATCAGTGTAACTGAAGTCGATACTCGCAACCTTCCGCTTCATTCCATCGGCTTGCTCGCGAAGATTCCGGATTTGCTGTTGTAGTGACGCTTCCTGTCGGTACATCTCCTCTTCTTTCCCCGCCTCGAAGCCAAGCTTACTGAGTTCGGTCTCGAGCTTTTTCGCCTGTGTACGGAGGTTTTCAAGATCCTTCAGCAGTCCGGAGTTTTGCTCTTTCGCCTTCTTTGCCCTTGGCTCTTCTTCTTTGATGCGCTTTTCGAGATGAGAAATCTTAAGCTTAGCCTGCTCCTGCTCCGTTGACGCAGCGCTCGCTCGATTGCGAGCATCCTGTAGCTGGCCTTGATAGCCACTTTCCTGTCCTTCTTTGGATGCCACCCCGGTCTGGAGTGTCTGGAGTAGCTCTTCCTTCTTATCAAACTCTGCGGCTTGCTTGTCCAGCTCAGCCTTTGCGGTATCATACTGTGCCTGTAGCTTCTCATACATCTTTGCTTTCTCCTTGAGCTGCGATTCTAGATCGGTGACATTCTTCTGTACGCTCTCTCGCTTCTCCTGTTCGCCGGTCAAGCTACCTTGCTTGAGGTCAAGTACCGTGTTAAGCCGAACGATCTCATGCGACTGTGTTTTCACCTCATCTTCGAGCGCTTGGAACTTCCCTCCTTTCCGAAGTTCCTTGTCCCTGGCCGCTCTCACGCTCGTGACGTCTTCTTCCAAGTGTGAAATCTCAGTCTTAAGCCTCGCTATTGACTCTTCCAACTCGGATGCCCTTTGCTTCTTCGCCTCCAAGTCGCTCGCCGACTGCTTCAGCTTCTCTTTGTTCTTCAAGTAATCATGCGCCACCACGAGTCTCGTTAGCCTCTCCAGATCACTCTGCGTTTGTTGGAAGTCTAAGAACACCCTTTTCTCTGTCCGTAGCTTCTCCAGCTTCGGCTCGATCTCTTCCTTCAGCAACTCCGTAATCTCCTGCACCTTCATCTCCTTCTTCGCCATCGTCTTGAACGCCTTGTCCCTCCTATCCTCGAACATGCGCGTTCCCGCTGCTTCCTCGATCATCGCCAGGATCTCGACGGCCTTCATGTTGAGGACCTTGGTGATACGACCTTGCATAATGAGAAAGTTTGGGTTGTTGATGTTCAGCTGAACAGACTGGAATAGATTTTGCACCGTCTGTTGCTGCGCGCGGTGGCCATTGATGAGATATTTACTCGTTCCGCCGAGTACAATCTGCCTGGTCACTGAGATCTGCGCGTATTCCTCGAAGCCAATTGGGGACTTTTTCTTGTCCCGATTGTCGAACACGATGGTGACACTGGCTTTCGTTACTCCTGCTTGACCGCGCTTGTAAATTAGGTCCTAAGATGCATCCTCCAGTCAATTGGAGCCACATCAGAGACGTCGTGAGTACAGGCGCATACCTGAAGGTTTTGCGCCCGGACGGTGCTCATATTCGTGATGCCGAGAACGAAACATATTGAATCGAGGATATTGGATTTCCCGCTGCCGTTTAAACCGGTGATTGAGTTGAAGCTTTCGTCCCTGCTTGTAGGTTAGCATTATATCTCTGCCCTGGCCGGGGCCGGCGCAAACATACCAGCCTGAGATTACAGTCCGCACAGCGTACGATTTGAAACCCTGACGAATTATCAGAACCGTTCGACCGCACAATAATCTTTACTTACGTCGATAATGACCTCTACGATCCTCATCTTGGCGACGGTCGCGGTGTTGATCGCGATTGGGTTCCACGCGTCGGATTTGGATGTATACAATGGTAAACAACAGCATCGGCCAGGCCAGCGGTAGTTTAGCGCACGGGCCATGCACTAGTGGGGGATCACCCCACCAAAGGCCATCACCTTAATATTGCCAATAGCACAACAATGAGGTCAGAACATTAATCTCAACAAAGCCACAACGCAACTATTATATCGTCCACTTGCGTCTCACTCATTCCTTCCTAATCTTGTTACCTTTCTAGCTTAGTACAGCATGGATGAAATTGCACCGGAGTACGATGTCGTCGTTTTAGGAACAGGTAGGGGTGGACCCTCCAAGGAGCACTAAGATCTAAAGAACCGAAGAGCTGACAAGGCTTCTCAGGTTTGACCGAGTGTGTCCTTTCTGGGTAAGACATACTGTGTCTCTCACATGGGGCGTGGGCTAATCGCAAGGAAAGCGTACTGAGTGTCAAAGGCAAGAAGGTTCTCCACATTGACCGGAACGACCATTACGGCGGGTTCGTTTTATCCCCTAAGATTCTTGATGGAGAAAGCTCATATATTACAGTGAAGCGGCCTCTATAAATATTGAAGCTGTGAGTATTGGTACATTATAGTCGAGGCATCTTCAACTCTGACGGTCGACAGCTCTTCAAAAAGTATGGCAACTATCCATCAGGCCAAGAGCTATGGAAGAAGTATGGCAGGGTCAACGACTGGAACATCGACTTAGTCCCCAAGCTTCTGATGTCCAACGGAGAGTTGACCAACATCCTTGTCTCCACCGACGTTACGAGATACCTGGAATTTAAACAGATAGCTGGCAGCTACGTGCAGCAAGGGAATGGCACCAAAGCTACGGTGGCTAAAGTGCCGTCGGACGCTGGGGAGGCATTACGGTCGCCGCTGATGGGGCTTTTCGAGAAAAGGAGAGCCAAGAAATTCCTGGAATGGGTTGGAGCATTTCACGAGGACGATCCGGCGACCTACGGCGGTAGGTGAAGTGTCTCGTCTGATTGAGGACAACACTGATACCGTTGATAGGGTTGAACCTCAACGCCTGCACCATGAAGGAAGTGTACGACAAGTTTGGCCTTGAAGCTTCCACACGGGACTTCATCGGCCACGCTATGGCTCTGTATCAGACCGACGAATACATCAATCAGAAAGGTGTGGCGAAAGAGACCGTGGTGCGCATCAGACTCTATGCGAACTCAATGGCGAGATACGGCAAATCACCTTACATCTACCCACTCTACGGCCTTGGGGAGCTTCCGCAAGGATTCGCCCGCCTGTCAGCCATTTATGGCGGTACCTACATGCTGAACACCTCGATTGACGAAGTAACGTATGACGGGTCAAAAGTGTCAGGGATCACGGCGACTATGAGGGAACGAGGTGACGAGGGCGAGGGTATGAAATTCACGACCAAGACGAAGAAGATACTGGGGGATCCATCCTACTTCCCGGGCAAGGTTCAGGTCGTCGGCCACCTGTTGAAAGCTATCTGCATTTTGACGCATCCCGTCCCAAGCACAGACAATAGCGACTCGGCGCAGCTCATCATTCCGCAGTCGCAAGTTGGCCGAAAAAACGGCAAGTGCTACTAGACCACCATCAAAGCTAAGCTAACGTCACCAGACATCTACATCGCCATCGTCTCGTCAGCACATAATGTCTGCCCGAAAGGCTACTTTATTGCTATAGTCTCCACCATCGCCGAGGGCTCGAGCAATCACCATCTCGAGTTGCAACCCGGCTTCGACAGGCTGGGAAAGATCGAAGAGAAATTCTTCGGGCCACCCATACCCCTATACGAGCCACTTGAGACTGGGCTTAACGACAACATCTTCATATCCAAGAGTTACGATGCTACTAGCCATTTCGAAACTACTACGGGTAAGCAACTATCGGCATGTGGACCGAACGTAATAATGCTGACTTGATGGACAGACGATGTACGGGACATTTACAGGCGTGCGGAGGGTCACGAGCTTGTTGTGGAAGGCTTGCGGGAAGGAACGAATCTCGTCGCTGAGGAATGAGTAACAGGCACTGCAGTATTTCGATTGCGCACATAGAACGAAGTCATGAATTGTTCATCATAGGACTAATATTATCTTGTGCGATGGGATCTGACTCAGCATTGCTCGGCATCGTGGGACTGTGATTGATGCATGGTATTACGTCTGACTGCTTCTAATGATTGCCATAAGCATCACTGTGTTTCACCACACGTGTTTCCACGGCTTAGAATCCTACCCTGCTGTCCGGACTTCCTCAATGAACCTGAATGGACGACTTTGGCTGGGGAACAGCTGCCAGTGCTACATCCAGCTACTCCATCAGAGATCCTAGTGAGTATAACTTGCCTTTACCTTTTCGACACTGCTCCGTGTATCTGTGATTTTATTCAGGGTTCAAGCCGATGTCACATAACCGCTAGTCTGTCTCAGATTCGCTCAAAGCTATCATTACCGCCATTGCCCTCACACTCCCCCTGTATAAGAGCAGTGACCGCTCCAAAGCATCTTCGACAAATCCCCTCCAAGCTTAAAGCAAACACAGCCCAACCCCATAAAGCCACGCCCACCCCAGTCCCCACGAACTCAACCCTCCAGAGCCACCTATGAAGTCACGACCGAGCCCCTCCCAGCCTCTCGCTGGAACGTACCGACAATAGCCTCCACCATCCGGGCAGTCTCCTGCTCCTTCAACCAGAACGGCGCATTATGACTCCCGTGCAACTCGCGCACGATCCACGGCTGCCCGGCCAACTGCATCATCGCCTCCTGGCCGGCCCTGGGGATGGCCTGGTCCTCGGTGCAGACGATATACGCCAGCCGGCCGCGGAAAGCCGGATCGGTCCAGGCGGCGGGGGGCAGCGGGGATTTGAAGGCGAGGGTGGCGTGCGGCAGCAAGTGCGTGGAGTAGGCGCGGGCGACAGAGGCGTCGACGTCGGCGGCGAGGACGGTGGCTGGGTCGATGGGCATGTTGAGGCCGGCGCGGGGCTGTGAGCAGCGTTAATGGTCTGTGGAGTGGAGGGGGCGGGGGGCGGGAGCGGGGACGTACGTCGTCTTCGCGGACCCACGGGGGCAACGCTCCGCCTAGGCCATCGGCGACGGTGGCGCCTTCGGGCAGCACGAAACCCGTAACGAAGATGAGGCCGACGACGCCCTTCTTGCCCTGCGGGGTGCGCTCGGCCTGGCCCAGCCCCGTGGCGGCCACGCTGCCGGGCAGGCCGCCGTAGGAGTGCATGACGAGCACGACGTCCTTTTTCTCCGTGTCGAGGAGGGGGAGCAGGGTGTGGTCACGGATGGCGGTGGCGTCGGCGGCGAGGGTGGCCGTGAGGGGGTTGGCCGGGTTGAGGGACGGATACTCGACGCAGCGGGTGGCGTAGCCGGCTTTGCTCAGCACGTCGAGGAAGGACTGGTAGGCGCTGCATTGCAGCCAGGCGCCTGGCACGAAGAGGATGGTGGGCTTTTCGGGACCGGGCATGTTCCCTCTCTGCGCGGCGAGGATGGAGCCTGTGAGGGTGGAAGTGTTATCTTTTGTTCGGACTGCTCTAAGGCGACAGGACAGGACACCTGGAACGCTAACGCGTAAAGGGGAAGTTGATCGAGTGAGCGGGATTGCTTTTGCTGATGGTGATGAGCCGTGGTGAGAGTGACTTCACATGTGCATTCAAGACATGTATGTAGGCAAAGCATGTGATTTGTAGTACTTCGGGCAACGACGTGCGGTGTCTGTGTCACTCACCAGGAGTTATAGCTGTGCATGCCAGACATGCGTGGTACAAGAACAGCAGCAGTAGCACTAGCACCATGGTGAATCTGGGGTCCAAGCTAAGGGAACTAGGGCACATGGGCACATGGCGGTAAGGCAACGGGCTTCATATAGTGACCGCATACCGGTCCGCCACGCTTTGGGTATTGGGACGCTTCTCTCGTTCTTGGTATTCGTCCATCCGAATCGACCTGCTTCGCCACGAGTGCTGAAAACGCGAATTGTTTCAGAGCGAGCGGCTGTTAGATGTGTTATACCAGACGCTCGGTAGACGCTTCCCTCGCTCTGTCGTCCGTCTGTACAAAAGTAAACCCGAATCGTTTCAGGGTGGCTGTTGAATGCGGTATTCCAGAAGACTCAGTACAGGTCCCTTGGTCAGTGAGGTAAATCATAGGTCTGCTTCGATCCCTCTACACCCGCCATGCGAGCAAAGCCGATGCAATGAAGGGAGGTCGGTAGCGGTTTCGAGAGAGATGCACCGAGGTTGGGTTGGTTGTTGCATACAGGCGCCGAAGGGAGCCGTACAGCAGCACAGCACCCTTGGAACCGGTGGACAATACCGTGTCACCCATCTGTGTCAGAAACTCTGAAGTGGAGGACCAATGATGATGAATATTAAGGCTGCGGGCAAGAAAGCTCGACTGCCGTACCTTCTGCCAAACTGTAGCTCAACAGTCTGGGAGTCTCCCATCTGCCATCAAGGCAGCCCTATGATATGGCTACCCAAGGTATTCACACCTTACGCCTGCAGTACTGAGTAGACGAGGCATTGCTTGACCGATGTTATGCGCCCACCGATATAGAATATCAATAGATACAGTGGTAGTATGGTAATGAATCAAATCTGCGAGCCGGTCCGTACCTTGTTTGAAAGCGCCTGTTGATCAACGTTGTTGTTGCATGCTTTTAGTGCACCCGCTTCTGAGTGCAGGATGTCTCATACATGTACCTTAAGGTATAGGCATAAGTAAGGTGATATAGCTTTGATGTCTCGAACGCTAGAGCGGTCCGTAGTTGAAAGCGACACTCCAAAGGTCCGGAACCCTGGATATAGTGAGGGAGTTACTAAATGATCATGAGGACTTCGTACATGGAGGTAGAAGGGCCTGAGTGCAGCACGGGATGGGCCGCAGCACGGGAGGCTTAAGCTTAAGATAAGCTTTGAAGACGCCTCCTTTTCCTTTTCCTTTTCCTTGGTAAGATACCTTAGAGGTCAACAATAATAAGGTAATAAACGCCTTCACCTGATCTCAACCATGGAAGATCCTCTCGTTAGCTGCATGTATGAGGATAGGATTGAGGATTGAGGATGAGGATGAGGATGAGGATGAGGATGAGGATGAGGATGAGGATTACTTAATGTACAAATCGGGAATCTGTACAGCGAAAAGCCTTATTCAGAAATCAGAGGTCACAGATGGGCGGATCACTTCAATACCTTACCCTACTACCTATGCACGAAACGTACGATGAAACGGAACAAAAGGGAAGGTGCTTGTACAGTGGTGCAGGATGCGCCTTCGCATACAACTGCTTTCACTTCTACTTCGTACCTCCTGATGGGGTGATTCTGTACGGGATTGCTGTGGTGTGGTGTGGGTGGTGGCGCGATTCGGAACCCTAAGAATGCAGTACCGAGGTTGTCGAGCACTCTCATCCTGTCTTTGATGTCTTTGATGCTTTTGATAGGAGAGCTTCTGCGTGACCTTCTGACACCTGTTTGAATTCCTGCAGCTGTTGATGCACAGGCCCCTCATGCTTAAGGTATCTTACCTTAGGTACCACATCCACTGAATATGCATCCTCATATCTGGCAGAGACCAATACACCCCAATACAATCCAATGGCGCAGCATCATCCCCCTCCCGTCCCGTTGTTCGAAGGCTTACACTCCAGAATGTTATCGTACGGTTCGAGGAGCTGGCACGCAGAGAACGCTCACGGTCCAACCACAGGGACAGAGACCTGCTCATACTTATTTCCTGCTTTTTCTCTGGACCTACCATCCATTTGACCATGTCCATGACCCTTCCAGAAGATCCTCTCATCCCTTGTTGTTGATCGCGCCGCTGCCCCCAACTCGCTGTTTTATCCTCCTCGATGGCTTCCACGCCTGGGAACGTCAATGTCAATCTCGCAGAGTCGCAACAACCTCGACTGTACGGTGCTTACACTTCGACCTACTGTCTCGCCGTGACGGCGGTTTGTCTTCGCCTATACTGTCGAAAATACCTATCGAAAGCCGGACTGTGGTGGGATGACTATGCCATCTGCCTGTCTTGGGTATGGGAGCGGACTCGTGATCGCGATTGTTTCCCGCGATGAGGGGTTCAGTGAACACTGCTAATCCCGCAAAAGGCTTTCGCCTCGGCGAATTTCATCGATATGCTCATATGTATGTCTTGGTCAACCACCTGGTATCCCTCTTCGGGCTAAATGCCAGTAGGGGTCCACCGCGGGGTGGGAACGCACATAGCACGTTATGGCCCGGAGGGCGTGAAGCACTTCTTCATAGGGCTCTTCGTGTGCGAGATCTTCTACACCCTTACCTTGTGTTTCACCAAGTTTTCGATCCTCTTCTTCTACTGGCGCATCTTCGGCAAGACCAACATCCAGATCCCGGCAGCCGTGTTGGGGTCCATCGTGACGGGCTGGGGCATCGCAGTGGTAAGTACATGACCTCTGACCTTTCCCGTGGACACCGATTTGAGAGGGACCCAACACAGGTGGCGACCACGATCTTTCAATGCAATCCTGTCCGCGGCTTTTGGGACCACACGGTACAAGCTAGCTGCAAGGTCGACGTCTACGCCTTCTTCATCGGCAATGCCGTTCCGAACATCATCACCGACTGGGCGCTGCTGATCCTACCCATCCCGTATGTCTGGCGCCTTCAAAAGAGTCGAGTGCAGAAGATCGCTCTCTGCGGCATCTTCCTGCTCGGTGGCTTGTAAGTGTCAATTTTCTCCCGGCCTAGACGAGGGACAGACCTAATGCTGTCATCCAGCATCTGCATCATATCGATCGTCCGTCTCTGGATCATGTCGACGCAGCTATTCGGCACCGATTCGACCGATTTCACCTGGCTCTTTAACGACTCTTCCACATGGACCGCGGTCGAAACCAATATCGGAATCGTCTCAGGTGTGTTCTCTTTGTGCCTTGAAAAAAGTCTCGAGTTCTTCCTCGCTGAATCATAACCGTCATGTAGCCTGCCTGCCTTCCCTCCGCCCCGTGCTCACGGCCTGCTTGGGCAGTAGGTCGAAAACAAGCCAACGGGCCAAGTATTCGAGCGGGACGGCGGACAGCTACAAAGAATTACAGCTGCTGCCCCCCGTCTACCTGAATAAAGTTGATTCGCCCACACCATATGAACGGTGTTGACACGGGGCGGTGATGGGTGTAGGAGTATTGGATGGAGAGGGTGTTAAATATTGGGTAATGACTTATGTACGATATTACGCACCTTTCGATCTTACTGCGTGACACTATGATCAGGAGAATGTGGTTCCCAACGCCTTCAGTAACCTAAACCAACTGTACCAAAAGGGTCATCAGATGAATGGCCGACAAATTCATCCGCCAAAGGCATATACAAGTCCTGATACCACCAGCACCTCTGGTACAATTACGCCGTAGGTAGATGCATCCGTAGAATCACACTGCCAAGTTCATCTCAAACAGGTTTCGAACGCTTTCTAATTGCTTCACAAGCCAGCTAAAGCCACTCCCAAAGCACCCGCTACATGGACTCCAACGAAGAAATCTACACCATCGCCCACCCCGACCCTCCCAACCCACCGCATCTCACCCCACCCCTCCCGCCTACATCACACCTCCATCCCCAACAACTCCCCACTCCCCACCGCCCTAACCCCATACACCCTGCGCATAAACTCCACACACTCCCCAGCCTCCCTCCACAACCCCACCACACAATCCTCGACAACCGTAACAAACCAGCCCTTCTGAAACGCCGTCCGCGCCGCCGCATCCACACACACATCCGCACACAGCCCGACCAGAATCAAATGCGCCACGCCCCTCTGCCGCAGGTATTCCTCGAACCCCTCACACAGGAACGGGTCGAAGGCAGCGCGCTTGTCGAAGACGGCGTCAGCAGGAGCGGGGCAGACGGGCGAGACGAAGTCGGCGCCGGGAGAGCCGGGGAGGCAGAAGGGGCGCAGGGATTGCGTGGTGTCGCGGTGGCGCCAGGCCGGGTTGGCGTGGGTGGGGTCGGCGTGGAAGTGGAGGAAGATGGGTTCGAGGCTGTGCTGGCGGAGGGTGCTGGTTAGGTGGGCGATGCGGGTGGTGAGGGCGGTGGCGGTGGGGGGGGAGGGGGA
>JAABUY010000833.1_pt1 | contig 47603 bp, 44 predicted proteins | sample 5560271 | NCBI WGS metagenome assembly JAABUY01 (sample SAMN10711886, study PRJNA513374) | rock metagenome | isolation source: Antarctica rocks | place: Antarctica: Victoria Land, University Valley | reverse complement strand
CGGCCACAAGCGCGAGGTGGTGGCGGCGGTGACCGACGGACGCCCACGCGAGACCGACAGCCTCGTCGAGGGCGTCGTGCGCGAGCTGCGGGAGGGACGGGTGTTCAGGCACCTCGCCTCGGTGACCACCGACACGGGCTGAAGCGCCAAGCGGCGCGCGCCCCAGTCCCGCCGTGTTCACCGCCACGACAGCCCTGCTGCTCGGCCTGCTGGGGTTCGCCGTCGGCGTCTTCGGCACGCTCGTGGGGGCGGGCGGCGGCTTCATCCTCACCCCGGTCCTGCTGCTGCTCTACCCGCAGAGCACGCCGGAGCTGATCACCGCCATCAGCCTGATCGTCGTCTTCTTCAACGCCAGCTCGGGCACGGCGGCCTATGCCCGCCAGCGGCGCGTCGACTACCGCTCGGGCCTCATCTTCGCGGCGTGCACCCTGCCGGGCTCCGTCCTCGGGGTGGTCGTGGCCGGGAAGGTCTCGCGCCCCACCTTCGACGTGATCATGGGCGTCGCCCTGGGCGCCCTGGCCGTCTGGCTGCTCGTCGGGAGCGGCGATGCCGGGGAGGGTGAGGAGGGCGTGGGCTCGCCGCGGGCGCTCACCGATGTCCAGGGCCACACCTACCGCTACCGCTCGCGCATCCGACTCGGAGCCAGCCTGAGCGTCGCCGTCGGGTTCATCTCCAGCTTCCTGGGGATCGGCGGCGGCGTCGTGCACGTGCCGCTGCTCGTGGGGCTGCTCGGCTTCCCCACCCACATCGCCACGGCGACGTCGCACTTCGTCCTGGCCTTCATGGCGCTGGTGGCGACGCTCACCCACGTCCTCGCCGGCACCTTCGGCCACGGCGTGGGCCTGCACCGCGCCGCGGCACTGTCGGTCGGCGTGGTCGTGGGCGCCCAGCTCGGCGCGCGTCTGTCTCAGCGGATCAGCGGCCAGCTCATCCAGCGGCTGCTGGCAGCCGGGCTGCTCGGCCTCGGCGTTCGGCTGATCCTCAGCGTCGTGCTCTGATCCTCAGCCGAGCTGAGCAACGCGACTCGAATCCCGAGCGGGTTGATCGGCGGCCCTGAGCTGCTCGGGCGCCCGGCAGGCTCGCTCGGTCAGCGACTGGAGACTCTGCTTGAGCGAGCCATGCAGATGCCAATCACCGGCGGTGCCGGTGACCAGCCCGGCGTGCCCGAGGCGCCCGAGGGCGTGGGAGATCGACGGTCGCTCGGCGGCGATCAGCTGACCGAGCAGGCGATGGGTCAGGGGGAGCGAAAGGCGGATCCCGGACGGCTCGACGCGTCCCCAGCGGGCCGCCAGGTGCCACATCAGGAGCACGAGGCGTACCTCGAGCCTTGGCTGGGAGGTGATCGCGCGCAGCGAGTCGAGCTCGCCGGCGCGCCGCTCACCGCGGCGCAGCAGGGCCTGCATGATCTGGGGCCAGGGCCGCACGCGCTCGGCGAACTTCCCGTCGAGCAGCGCGAAGCGCGTCGGGGACAGCGCGCGCCATGCGGCGTCTCGCTCGAGCATCTCCTCCGCCCGCGGAGAAGCGGGCTGGAGCAGGTCACCGCTTCCGATCAGCTCGGTCGCCGTCCGGCTGCCGACGCACGTGTCGACGGCGAGCAACCCGTGGAGGATCAGGAGACCGGGACCGGGCCCGACGCACGTCAACCATCGCCCGAGGTCGCAGTCGCCGGCCTCGGCGTCGAGCACCCGCGCCGTGACGGTCCGGTGCGCCGCGACCCGCATGCCAGCGTCGAAACCCTGGGCGAGGTCGTCGTCGGCGTCGAGCAGATAGGCGAACAGCGCCCGCGACGCGGGCGCGGGTCGGGCAGGGTCGGGCCAGCGTAGAGTTGCGTGCTGGGCCGCCCGTATGTATTCTGTAGCTATATGCGGAGCCTCTCTAGCCGGCTCGCCACGAGCAGCTTTGGTCTGCTCCGAGCGAACGGATCCTCCTCGGACCAGTGTACCCCCCAGCCGCCTGACCACCAGCCGTCGGCACGCCAAGCTCAAGGTCACGTGTAAGCCGGATTACCGCGCTCAACATCGGCATCTGAACTTCTGGTACAAGGGTTCGCGAGCAACTCGGCTGGGGATACACAGCCATGTCCGGAGCAGGAGAGAGAGGAGCGATGTCGACCGCATGTGCCTTGCGATACCCGGTCAGGTGATCGAGGTGGTTGACGAGCAGAACCGGCTCGCCAAGGTCGACGTCGCCGGGGTCCGGCGCAACATCAACATCGGGCTCCTCGATGCCGAGGGGACGTCCGTGGGCCCGGGCGACTGGGTCCTGATCCACGTCGGGTTCGCCCTCTCGCAGGTGGACGAGGAGGAGGCCTGTGCGACGCGAGACCAGCTCGAGCGCATGGGAGCCGACTACGAGCAGGAGCTCGAGGAGCTCAAGGCGAGCGTGATCGAGTGACCCCCGTCTCCCCCACTGATCGAGTGACCCCCGTCTCCCCCACCGATGCTTCGTGCGCCTCCCAGCACTGCATCACCTGCGGCGACGACGGTGTTCCCATGACCGTCGTGCGCGTGGATGAGCAGCGCGAGCTGGCGCTCTGCGTCGACGAGGACGGCGCCAAGAGCACCGTCGAGATCGGGCTCATCGACCCTGTCGCCCCCGGTGCCCAGGTGCTGGTGCATGCGGGCACGGCGCTCGTCGCGCTCGACTCTGAATACGAATCCGACCAACCCAAACGCGAGGTGCCGGCATGAAGTTCGTCGACGAGTTCCGCGACGCCGACCTCGGACGCGCGCTCGCAGGCGAGATCCTCTCGCTGGTGGAGCCTGGGCGCCACTACAAGTTCATGGAGGTGTGCGGCGGGCACACCCACTCGATCTACAAGTACGGCGTCGACGACCTGCTGCCCGCGAACGTCGAGCTCGTCCACGGGCCCGGCTGCCCCGTCTGCGTCATCCCCATGGGGCGCGTCGACGACGGCATCGCCGTGGCTCAGAACGAGGGCGTGATCTTCACGTGCTTCGGCGACATGATGCGCATCCCCGGGTCCAACGGCAGCCTGCTCGATGCCAAGGCCGCAGGAGCCGATGTGCGGATGGTCTACTCGCCCCTCGACGCGCTGCGGATCGCCAAGCAGAACCCCGATCGCCAGGTGGTGTTCTTCGCCATCGGGTTCGAGACCACGGCGCCCTCGACGGCGCTGACGCTCAAGCGGGCGAAGGCCGAAGGCGTGCCGAACTTCTCCTGCATGTGCAGCCACGTCACGATCGTGCCGCCGCTGCGGGCGCTGCTGGAGTCCCCCGATCTGCGCCTCGACGGCTTCGTCGGCCCCGGCCACGTGTCGACCATCGTCGGCGCCCGGCCGTTCGAGTTCATCCCCGCCGACTACGGCAAGCCGATCGTCGTCGCCGGGTTCGAGCCCCTCGACATCCTGCAGGCCATCGCGATGATCCTGCGCCAGCTCGCCGACGGACGGTGTGAAGTCGAGAACCAGTACAAGCGCGTGGTCCCCTACGAGGGCAACCTCCGCGCGCTCGAGGTTCTCCAGGAGGTCTTCGAGCTTCGCCCGCACTTCGAGTGGCGCGGGCTCGGCTTCATCTCCCACAGCGGGCTGAGGCTGTCCGCGGCGTACGCCGACCTCGACGCCGAGCAGCGCTTCAGCGTGCCCGGGGTGCGCGTCGCCGACCCGAAGGCCTGCCAGTGCGGCGAGGTTCTCAAGGGCGTGATCAAGCCCTGGGAGTGCAAGGTGTTCGGCACCGCGTGCACGCCGGAGCGGCCGATCGGCACCTGCATGGTCTCGAGTGAGGGCGCCTGCGCGGCGTACTACAACTTCGGCCGCTTTGCTCGCGAACGCGAAGTCGTGTGATGGCCGAGCAAGCCGCCGTATCTGACCGCGAGCAGAAGATCCTCGGGATCATCGAGACGACGCGGGGCAAGCAGGCGAAGTTCCGCGACGCGCACATCACCATGGCTCACGGGGCGGGCGGCAAGGCCACGCAGTCGCTGATCGAGGGCGTGTTCCTGCCGGCGTTCGGTGGCGAGACCCTGACCGAGATGGGCGACGCCGGCCTGGTCGGCGTCGAGGGCCTCGAGCTCGCGCTCACCACCGACTCCTATGTCGTCAAGCCGCTGCGCTTTCCCGGGGGCTCGATCGGGGAGCTCGCCGTCAACGGCACGGTCAACGACCTGGCGGTGTCGGGCGCGCGACCGCTCGCGCTGAGCCTGTCGCTCGTGCTCGAGGAGGGCCTCGGTGCGCCCGAGCTCAAGGCCGAGGTCGACGCGATCGCGGCCACGGCACGCGCGGCGGGGGTGCAGATCGTGGCCGGGGACACCAAGGTCGTCGAGCGCGGCCACGCCGACGGGATGTACGTGTGCACGACCGGGCTCGGCGTGCGCGATCCGCGCGCCAGGCTGTCACCCGGCGCGCTGAAGCCGGGCGATCGCATCCTGCTCTCGGGCTCGATCGGCGAGCACGGGACGGCGATCATGCTCGCCCGCAACGAGTTCGAGCTCGACGCCGAGATCGAATCCGACACGCGGTCGCTGTGGCCCGCGGTCGATGCGCTCCTCGACGCGGCCGGCCCGGAGCTGCGCTGCCTGCGCGACGCCACCCGCGGCGGCGTGGCCTCCGTGCTCAACGAGCTCGCGCGCGCGTCCTCGGTGGCCATGATCGTACGCGAGGGCGATGTCCCCGTGCAGCCGGCCGTCGCCGGCGCGGCGGAGATCCTCGGGATCGACCCGATGTACGTCGCCAACGAGGGAAAGCTCGTGGCCTTCGTGGCGGCGGAGGCTGCCGGGCGCGCGCTGGAAGCGCTGCGCAGCGTGTCCGGGAGCGAGGACGCAGTCGAGATCGGAGAGGTGCGGACGGAGCCGCCCGGGATGGTGCTGGTGGAGACGAGCTTTGGCGGCAAACGGGTGATGGACCAGCTGGTGGGCGACCCGCTGCCGCGGATCTGTTAACGCGAGAGGAGACCGGATGGCGACTGCAACCTATGCAGAGCAACGCAAGACGGAGGGGGTCACAGCCCACGTCCTGTGGATGACGACGGGACTCAGCTGTGAGGGAGACTCCGTGGCGATGACCTCGGCCACCAATCCCAGTCTCGAGGACATCATCCTGCAGACCATCCCCGGCATGCCGAAGGTGGTCATCCACAACCAGGTGGTCGACTACGCCACCGGCGCCGACTACGCCCAGGCCTGGTTCGATGCCGAGGAGGGCAAGCTCGACCCATTCGTGCTCGTCATCGAGGGCTCGCTCGGCAACGAGGAGATCAACGGCGAGGGCCACTGGACCGGCTTCGCGGTCAATCCCTCCAACGGCCAGCCGATCACCATCAACGAGTGGCTCGATCGTCTCGCCAACAAGGCGGCCGCCGTCGTCGCCGTCGGAACCTGCGCCACCTACGGGGGCATTCCGGCAATGAAGAACAACCCGACGGGCGCCATGGGCGTGCCGGACTACCTCGGCTGGAACTGGAAGTCCTCGGCCAACCTGCCGGTCGTCTGCATCCCCGGCTGTCCCGCGCAGCCGGACAACATGACCGAGACCCTGCTCTACCTCGCGCTGCACCTCGCCGGGCTGGCGCCCGCGCCGGAGCTGGACGAGGCGCTGCGACCGAAGTGGCTCTTCGGGCGAACCGTGCGCGAGAGCTGCAACCGCGCCGGCTACGCCGAGCAGGGCGACTTCGCCACCGAGTACGGCTCGGATCACCGCTGCCTGGTCAAGCTCGGCTGCAAGGGCCCGGTCGTCAAGTGCAACGTGCCCGTGCGCGGCTGGGTCAACGGCATCGGCGGCTGCCCGAACGTGGGCGGCATCTGCATGGCGTGCACGATGCCCGGGTTCCCCGACAAGTTCATGCCGTTCATGGACGAGGACAAGTACGGGGCCATGGCCGGCACCGTGCTGCAGTTCAGCTACGGACCGCTGGTCCGCTACTTCCGCAACCGCAACATCGCCAAGAAGTACGACGTCGAGCCGGCGTGGCGGCGCCGGGGCAAGGCGCTGACCAGCGGTTACGCAAAGAGCTGGTAGGCCGGGCGGTCCTGACAACTTCGAGTTCGCTTCCTGGCTGAAACGGCCAGGGTGAGGAGAGAGACAGATGGCGACGATTGAGACGCCCCAGCAGCAGAAGGTCATGGTCAAGGAGATGTCCTGGGATCCGATCACGCGGATCGTGGGAAGCCTCGGGATCCACACGGAGATCGACTTCACCAACCAGGCAGTGAACAAGTGCTACAGCACGTCGATGGTCTTCCGCGGCTTCGACATCTTCATGAAGGGGATCGACCCCCGGGACACCCACTTCATCACGAGCCGCATCTGCGGGATCTGTGGCGACAACCACGCAACCTGCTCGTGCCTGAACCAGAACATGGCCTACGGCGTCAAGCCGCCTCCTCTCGGGGACCTGGCGTTCAACCTGGCCGAGTCGGCCGACTACATGTTCGACCACGCGATCTTCAACGACTGCATGGCCAACGTGGACTTCTGCGAGCAGATGGTCAAGGAGACCAATCCGACGCTGCTGGCCAAGGCCGAGAACACACCCTCCCCAGGGGGTGACATCCACGGCTACAAGACCATCGCCGACATCATGCGGGCGCTGAACCCGTTCACGGGCGAGTTCTACCTGGAGACCCTCCACGTCGCCCGGTACACGCGCGAGATGTACTGCCTGTTCGGCGGGCGCCACACCCACCCGTCGACGATCATGCCCGGTGGTTGCAGCGCTGACATCACCCACCAGACGTGCACCGACTACTACGTGCGACTGATGCGCTACTTCGACTACGTCAAGCGCAGCGTGCCGATGCACGACGACCTGTACGACTTCTTCCTGCAGGAGTTGCCCGGGTACGACATGGTCGGCTACCGCGAGACCAACCTGGTCAACTGGGGAAGCTTCGACGACCCCGACTACGTCGACTACGACTATCGCTCCATGACCGAGTGGGGTCGCAAGCGCTACATCACGCCCGGCATCGCCATCGGCGGTGAGCTGATCACCACCGATCTGGTCGAGATCAACCTGATGATCCGGATCCTGCTCGGCTCGTCCTACTTCGACGGCTGGGACAACGAGGCGACGTTCGTCGACAAGGATCCGCTCGGCAACCCGGTCCACAAGAACCACCCGTGGAACAAGGTGACGCTGCCCAAGCCGCAGAAGCGTGACTTCACCGACAAGTACACCTGGGTGGTCTCCCCGCGGGTCTACGACAAGCGGACCGACACCCACGTCTGCTGCGACACCGGCGGGGGACCGTTCGCGCGCCAGTGGTGCACGGCCAAGGCCGGGCTGGTCGACTTCGGCTACGTCAAGGCGACCGGTCACTCGCTGCAGATGGTGCTGCCGCGCTCGGCCAACATGCCCGAGATGGAGCTCGAGTGGCACGTGCCCGAGAAGTCCAACGCGATCGAGCGCGACCGCGCGCGGACCTACCACCAGGCCTACTCCGCGCTCGTCGCACTGCACTGCCTCGAGCGGGCGATGAAGGAGGTGCAGGCCGGACGGACCAAGAGCTGGAACAAGTTCAAGGTCCCCGAGGACGCGGTGAGCGTGGGCTTTCATGAGGCCGCCCGTGGCGTGCTCTCCCACCACATGGTCATCCGCGAGGGCAAGGTCGCCAACTACCAGCCCTATCCCCCCACGCCGTGGAATGCCAGCCCGCGCGACGTTTACGGGACCCCCGGACCCTACGAGGACGCGGTGCAGAACACGCCGATCTTCGAGGAGAACGGGCCCGAGAACTTCAAGGGCGTCGACATCATGCGGGCCGTCCGCTCGTTCGACCCGTGCCTGCCGTGCGGCGTGCACATGTACACCGGCGGCGGCCGGGTGCGCAAGGTGCAGCACACCCCGACCGGGATGGCGTAGGGGATGGACGCGCCGGTCACCGTCCCGTCCGACGGGCCCGAGCAGCTCGTCGGACGGGTTCAGGACCTGCAGGAGCGACTCGAGGCAGCCGGAGAGTCCGGCACGCGCGAGCTCGCGCAGGAGCTCGTGTCCGCCGTCGTGCAGATGTACGGCGTCGGGCTCGAGAGGATCCTGGAGTCGCTGTTTCAGGCCGGCGAGGACGGCGAGCGGATCGCGGTCGGGCTGACCGAGGATCCGCTGGTCACGACGCTGCTGCTGATCCACGACCTGCACCCGGTCGGGCTCTCGGACCGGGTGCAGGCCGCACTGGATTCGGTGCGGCCCTACATGGAGTCGCACGGAGGAAACGTCGAGCTGCTCTCGCTCGAGGATGGCGTGGCGCGGATCCACCTGCAGGGCAGCTGCTCGGACTGCTCGGCGTCGTCGGTGACCCTCGAGCTCGCGATCAAGCAGGCGCTCGAGGAGGCGGCCCCGGATCTGGAGGGACTCGAGGTCGAGGGGGTGGCGCCTCAGGCCACCGGTCTGGCGCTGCCGATGAGCGACCCGGACCAGCCGTCGGGGCTCGAGCTGCCGATCGTCATGTCGCCGCCCCCGGCGGCGCCGTCATGGTTTGAAGTCGACTCCGTCGACGAGCTGGCCGAGGGCTCGATCGTCGCCACCAACGTCGCCGGCAGCGACTTGGTCATCGCCAACGTCGATGGCAGCATGCTGGCCTACCGGGACGCGTGTGCGGGCTGCGGGGGACCGCTGCACGACGGTGAGCTGGTCGAGGGTGCACTCGCCTGCGCGCGCTGCGAGCGCTCGTTCTTCCTGCCGCGCGCGGGACGCTCGATGGACGCCGAGCGCATCCAGCTCGAGCCGGTCCCGCTGCTGCGCGAGCAGGGTGGCGTCAAGGTAGCCCTGGCGCCGTGAGCACCAACGGGAGTCGTTCGGACCGGCCCGGGCGCCGGCTGGTCGCTGACGCGGTCGCCGCCCGGCGACGTGCGCAGCTCGTCAGCGGGCTGCGCGGCATGGCCCGGCCGTCGGGTCCCGTCGTGCCGGCGAACGGCGTCGACGCCACGGCAACGTCAGAGGCGCCCGGCGGCGGAGACGCGAGCGTCGAGGTCTGCGATATCTGCGGCATCACGATTGCCGAGAAGCACCGTCACCTCCTGCACCTGGTAGAGCGCCGGATCGAGTGCGCGTGCGAGAGCTGCTGGAACGTGCGCTCCGGCGACCCGGAGTACCGGCCGACGGGCAACCGGACGCTGTGGCTGCCCGATCTGCAGGTTCCCGACGATCTCTGGGCCGGCTTCCAGATTCCGATCGGCCTGGCCTTCTTCATGGACTCGACCGTCACCGCCTGCGTGGTCGCCCTCTACCCGAGTCCCGGGGGTGCGACGGAGAGCGAGCTGCACTTCGAGTCCTGGAACCGGATGCGTGAGCTCAACCCGGTGCTCGTGGGGCTGGAGCCCGATATCGAAGGGCTTGTCGTCAACCGGCTCTCGGATCCGCCCGCGTACGCGATCGCGCCAATCGACACGTGCTACGCGCTCACGGGCGCGATCAAGATGAACTGGGAAGGGATCTCGGGGGGTCCGGGCGTGCAGGAGGCGGTTACGCGGTTCTTCGCGGAGCTGGAGCGCGAGGCGGTGCCGGCTTGATCGTCTCGTCGACCGACCTGACGCCCGACGCCCAGCCGACGGCGCCCGCGCCTGAGTTCGTGGTGCTGGGGGCGCGCGCCGTGCGCTACGCCGCCGCGCCGATGCTCGCTCTCGACCTGCACGTGAGCGAGTGCAGTGGTCGAGAGGTCTACATGATCGCCCTCACCATCCAGTTGATGATCGAGCCGGCGCGCCGCACCTACGACGACGAGACCCGGGCGCGCCTGAAGGAGCTGTTCGGCGCTCCCGAGCGCTGGGCGGTGACGACGCGCAGCCTCGTCTGGTCCCAGCTCGACGTGGTCGTTCCCGCGTTCACCGGGTCGACCACCGTCGAGGTGCCGATCGCCTGCAACTATGACCTCGAGGTCACCGCCGCCAAGTACCTGCACTCCCTGCCCGACGGCGAGGCGCCGCTCGCGCTGCATTTCAACGGGATGGTCTACTACCCGGGCGAGGACGGGGGTCTGCAGATGGTGCTCGTCCCGTGGACGCGCTCGGTCGACTTCCGCATGCCGGTCACGGTCTGGAAGGACACGATCGCGCATTACTACCCCAACACGGGCTGGGTCGGGTTGCGCTCGAAGACACTCGAGGAGCTCCAGCGCCTCAAGGTCGAGCGCGGGCTGGCCACGTTCGATGACTGCGTCGCGGAGCTGCTGGCCGAGGCGCGTGATGGCTGACGCGCTGGAGCAGCTGGTCGACTCGCTGCTGTACGAGGGGTACGCGCTCTACCCCTATACGCCGGGGACGACCAAGAACTCCACCCCGACGCCGTTCGGGATCGTCTACCCGCCCGTCTATGCCGCCACTCTCACCAGCACGTTCGACCATCTTGAGCTGCGCTGCGTACTCGAGGCCCCCCCCGACGCCGTGCTACACGCCGAGGTGCGTTTCCTGGCGGCGGGCGGCGACCGACACAAGGCGCAGGCGCGCAAGGTCGGTCTGACCGGGGCGATGGTGGGAGCGCTTGCCGTGACACCGGCCGAGAAGCAGACACGAGTGCAGGACGACAGCGGCGACGCCGCGCCCCTGGAGGTCGGGCTCAGCCTGGGCGCGAAGGCGCTGCAGGACGGCGCCTACGAAGTGGTGCTGCGCGTCGAGAACCGGACGCTCGTGCGCAGCGGACTGGACCGGGCCGGGGCGCTGGGGCGCTCGCTGCTCTCGGCGCTTCCCATCGTCCAGGTCGCCGGGGGGCGCTTTGTGTCCGTGCTCGAGCGCCCCTGCGACAGCGTCAACACGTTCCCGGTGCTCGCCACGCCGGCCGACGACACCATGGTCGGCGCGGCGATCGTGCTCCCCGACCACCCGCAGATCGCCCCCGAGAGCCGCGGAGGGCTGTTCGACTCAACCGAGATCGAGGAAGCGCTGTTGCTCCATGTCCATGCCCTCAGCGACGCCGAGCGCGAGGAGATCGCCAGCCAGGACCCGACAGTCCGCGAGATGGTGCAGCGCGCGGCCGCCACGACGCCGGAGGACATCATCGCCCTCCACGGTCGCGTCACCCTGCGCGACCCCGAAGCCCCCCGTGATCGAGAGAGCACGGAGCCTCCGGTGCCGCCGCCCGGCCTGGCCGACCCCACGACGGGCGAGGAGGCGGCCGACGTCGACGGCGTCACGTTCCGCCGCGGGGGCAAGGTGGTCATCCGCCCCCGGCCCGACGCCGACCTGCACGCGCGCATGCTCGACGGGCGCACCGCGACGATCGAGCGGATCTTCATCGACTACGACGGCAAGGCCCATCTCGGCGTCACGGTCGACGGCGATCCGGGCCAAGAGCTGATGCGCGACAGCGGCCGGTACCTGTTCTTCTTCGCGCCCGAGGTGGAGGTGGTGCCGTCATGAGTCAGGAGCGGATCCGCGGGATCCTGGTCGCCGGCGTCGGCAACGCCTGGATGCGCGACGACGGCTTCGGGGGAGAGGTGGCGAGGCGACTCGACCAGCGTGAGAAGCCCGAGGGCGTTGCCGTGATGGACGTCGGGACCAGCGGCCTCGATCTCGCCTACGAGGTGATGCGCGGCTACGACGCGCTGGTGATCCTGGACGTCAGCCGCCAGGGCGGAGAGCCCGGCACGCTGTACGTGATGGAGGCCGACGAGCAGTCGATCGATGGCAAGATCGACGACGGTGACGTCATCAACCCGCACTCGATGGACCCGGCGACGGTGCTGCGCTTCGTCAAGTCGACCGGGGGATGGCCGGGCAAGGTGATCATCATCGCCTGCGAGCCGGCCGAGATCGAGGAGATGGGCTGGGGGCTGTCCGAGCAGGTGAAGGATGCCGTGCAGCGCGCCGTCGATCTCGTCATCGAGACGATCGACGAGCTGCGCACCGACGCCGCGTACCAGCCTACGGAGTGAGCCGTGCACGAGCTGTCGCTCAGCAGCGCGATCGTCAACACGGTCGTCAAGCACGCCGGCGACAGGCCGGTGACGCTCGTGAGCCTCCGCGTCGGGCGCCTGCGCCAGGTAGTCGGCGACACGCTCGAGTTCTACTTCGAGTTCGTCGCCCGAGGGACGGTGTGCGAAGGTGCCCAGCTCGAGCAGGAGCTCGTCGAGGCCCGCCTGCGCTGCCATCCCTGTGCCCGCGAGTGGGAGATCGAGATCCCCGCGTTCCGATGCCCGTGGTGTGGGGGCAGCGACGTCGTCGTCGCCAGCGGCGACGAGTTCGAAGTCGAGTCCATCGAGGTCGAGGAGACCGAATGCATCGCACGAAAGTGAAGGTCGTCGAAGAGGCCCTCGACGCCAACAACACCATCGCCCGGGCCAACCGCGCGGATTTCGATCGCGCCGGAGTCAAGGTCGTCAACTTCATGAGCGCCCCCGGCGCCGGCAAGACGACGCTGCTGGAGCAGGTCGTCTCCGACCTGCCCGGGGTCAGGGTCGGCGTGCTCGAAGGCGATGTGCAGGGATCGATGGACGCCGATCGCCTGGCCAGCCACCACGTGCCGGTCACCCAGCTCAACACCGATCCGAGCTTTGGCGGCGAATGCCATCTCGACGCGAACATGGTCCGCTCGGCTGTCCCCGAGCTGCCGCTCTCCGAGATCGACCTGCTGATCATCGAGAACGTCGGCAACCTCGTCTGCCCGGCTGAGTTCCGCGTCGGCGAGGACGTGCGCGTGATGGCGACCTCGGTCACCGAGGGCGAGGACAAGCCGCTGAAGTACCCGCTGATGTACCGCACCGCCGAGCTCGTGCTGGTCAACAAGATCGACCTGCTGCCCCACCTCGAGTTCGATATGGATCGCTTCCTGTACAACCTCGACCAGGTGCACCCCGATGTCGAGCGGATGCTCGTCAGCGGCCGGACCGGCGAGGGCATCGGCGCGTGGCGTGACTGGCTCGGCCGGCTCGCCGCCGGCTCGGGCGCGGTCACGGGCTTGCCGCAGGAGGCCATGGCTTGAGCGATTCCGCGGTCGCCGATGCGGTCGGGGCTCGGCTCGACGCGCTGATCGAGGAGCGCACCGACGCCAACCGCCGCTTCTTCGCCGCCGAGGCCGAGCGCCTCGCGCGCCTGTGCCACCGGATGGCCGAGCGCTTCGCCCGCGGCGGTCGCCTGATCGCGATTGGCCGGTCCCCGGCCGCACGCTCAGACGCCCGCCACGTCGCCGTCGAGTTCGTGCACCCGGTGATTGTCGGCAAGCGCGCGCTGCCGGCCATCGGCCTGGCCGGTGAGGGGGGCGACCTCGCTGGCCAGCTGGACCTGATCGCGGGCCCGGAGGACATCGTCATCGCGTTCGGCGCCGAGGAGGACGGGGGCGAAGCCGCTCGGGCGCTGACGCTGGCGCGGGCGCGAGGCTGCGTCACCATCGCGTTCTCGCCGGCTGGCGGCGAGTACGAGTTCGAGCCGCTTTCGGATGACCCGAGCATCCGCCAGGAGCTGGCCGAGACCCTCTACCACCTGCTCTGGGAGCTCGTGCACGTGTTCTTCGACCACCGGGGGCTGCTCGAGGGACGCGATGCGCGCCGCGTCCACGATTCCGGGGCATCGAGCTTCTTGTATCCCTTCCTCGGGGAGCAGGAGTCCGAGCTCGAGCCGGTCGTCGACGACGTGCGCCGCTCGATCCTGATGAAGGCGCAGGAGATCGGCACGCTGCGCCTCCAGACGATGAGCGAGAACCGCGCCACGCTGCTGGGCGCGGCGGGGGCGTTGCGGGCCAGCTTCGAGGGCGGCGGCAAGCTGTTCGCGCTGGGCAACGGCGGCTCAGCGACCGACGCCATGGACGCTGTCGCGGACTTCCGCTCCACCGCCCGCGGCCTTCGCGCCCGGCCAGCGGTCGATTTGACCGAGGATGCGGCGATCCTCACCGCGATCGCCAACGACATCGGGACCGATGCGATCTTCGCGCGCCAGGTGATCGCCCACGGCTCCCCTGGAGACGCGCTGCTGGCCCTCTCCACCTCCGGGCGCTCGCGCAGCATCATCGACGCGCTTGCCGAAGGACGCGGCCGAGGCCTGGTCACCGTCGCCCTGGTCGGCTACGACGGCGGCCGGGTCGCGGCCGAAGGCCTGGCCGACCACGTGATCATCACGCGCTCGGAGCACATCCCCCGGATCCAGGAGGCCCAGGCGACCGCCTACCACGTGCTGGTAGAGCTGGTCGAGCTGCTGCCGCCGTCGGGAGGAGCGGCGTGAGCGTTCACGGAGCGGCCCCGGTGGCCGCGCGCGAGCAGGGCGGAGCGCGGCGCCGCGCTCGGGCGCGCCTGCACGGCACGGTCCAGGGCGTCGGGTTCCGACCCTATGTGTACCGACTGGCGCGGGAGCTGCACCTCGATGGCTACGTGCTCAACGACGCCCGCGGTGTCCTGCTCGAGGTGGAGGGAAGCCCACCCGCCGTGGAAGCGTTCTTCTCGCGCGTGCGCCCGGATGCGCCCCCGCTGGCGGTGGTGGAGGAGGTGCTGATCGACGAGCGCGAGTCCACGGGTGAGGCGGGCTTCGCGATTCTCGAGAGCCCCCGCGGCGGCGTCCCCGATGCGCCGGTGACGCCCGATACCGCGACCTGCGCGGAGTGCCTGGCCGAGCTCCTGGACCCCGAAGACCGCCGCTACCGCTATCCGTTCATCAACTGCACCAATTGCGGACCACGGTTCACCATCGTGCGCGGAGTCCCCTACGACCGTCCGCTCACGACGATGGCCGGCTTTGCCATGTGCGCGCGCTGCCAGGCCGAGTACGACGACCCCGCCGACCGGCGCTTCCACGCCCAGCCGAACGCTTGCCCGGTCTGCGGGCCGGCGCTCGCGCTGATCGGCGCCGACGGGCGCAAGCTCTCCTCCGGCGCCGATGACCCGGTCGCTGCGGGAGCAGCCGCGCTGCGCGAGGGAGCGATCGCCGCCATCAAGGGCATCGGCGGGTTCCACCTCGCCTGCCGCGCCGACGACGAGTCGGCGGTGGCGGCTCTGCGCGCGCGCAAGCACCGCGAGGACAAGCCGTTCGCGCTGATGACGCTCGACGCCGACGCGGCGGGGGCGTTGGTGTCGCTCGACGCTCCGGCGCGCGAGCTGGTGTCCGGGCCCCAGCGTCCGATCGTGCTCGCGCCTCGCCTCCCCGGCGCCGCAGTGGCTCGATCGGTCGCTCCTGACGCGCCCGAGCTCGGCGTGATGCTGCCCTACTCACCGCTGCATCACCTGCTGCTCACCGATACCGGGACGGCGCTGGTCATGACGAGCGGAAATGTCTCCGATGAGCCGATCGCCTACGACGACGGCGAGGCGCTCGAGCGCCTGGCGGCCATCGCCGACCTCTTCCTGGTTCACGACCGCCCGATCCAGACGCGCACCGATGATTCCGTGCTCCGCGTCTTGCGGGGCCGGACGACATTCCTGCGCCGCTCACGCGGCTACGTCCCCGCCAGCCTTCGGCTCCCCGCCGCCGCCCGGCGACCGCTGCTGGCCTGTGGCGCCGAGCTCAAGAGCACCTTCTGCCTGGCCAAGGGCGAGCGCGCCTGGGTCTCACACCACATCGGTGATCTGAAGAACTACGAGACGCTGCGCTCGTTCCGCGACGGCGTCGCGCACTTCGAGCAGCTGTTCTCGGTAACACCGGAGGTCGTCGCCCACGATCTGCACCCCGAGTACCTGTCGACCCAGTACGCCCTCGAGCGCGAGGGGGCGCAACTGCTCGCGGTGCAGCACCACCACGCCCACCTCGCCGCCTGCCTGGCCGAGCACGGCGAGCTCGGGCCGGCGGTCGGAGCGATCTTCGACGGCGCCGGATACGGGGGTGACGGGACCGTGTGGGGCGGCGAGCTGCTCTTCGGAGGCCTCGACGGGTTCGCCCGCGTCGGGCTGCTGGCGCCCGTACGGCTGCCGGGCGGTGACCGCGCCGTCACCGAACCGTGGCGGATGGCGTGTGCGTGGCTGTGCGCCGCTTCTACCGGCGCCGCGCCGGAGCTCCCGCCGGCGCTGGCCGGGCAGGTGACCGCACGCGCGTGGGAGCAGATAGCCGAGCTCGTCCGGACCGGGCTCGCCTCACCACTGACGACGAGCATGGGGCGCCTGTTCGACGCGGTCGCCGCGATGTGCGGGTTGCGCGCCCACGTCAACTACGAGGGCCAGGCGGCGATCGAGCTCGAGGCGAGCTGCGATCCATCGGAGCGGGGTCGCTACCCGCTCGCCATCGGCGGTGATCGCGAGCTGCTGGTCCTCGATCCGCGGGAGACCATCCAGGCGGTGGCGGCCGATGTTGGCGCCGGGGTGCCGGTGGGAAGCATCGCGGCGCGATTTCACCGCACCCTCTCGTGGGCCACCGTGCAAGCCTGCGCGCAAGCGGCTTCGGAGCACGGAACCGAGCTGGTGGTGCTGTCCGGCGGCGTGTTCCAGAACCGCCGCCTGCTCGAGTCGGTGGCATCGGGGCTCGAGGACGTCGGCGTGCGGGTGCTGGTGCCCGAGCGTCTCCCCGCCAACGACGGGGGCATCGCGTACGGGCAGGCGGCGATCGCCGCCCGGCGCCTCGAGCTGGGGCTCTGAGCCTTGCCCGAGCCGGACACTCCGGTCGACGCCGTGCTGGGCACCCTCGTGTTCATCCGCGGGGCCAACCGCCCGTTCGGCGAGCTGACCCTTGACGACGTCCGTATGCGCGCGGCCGAGCTGAAGTCCACGGTCGGCGTGGGACCGACGACGCGGGTGGCGCCGATCGCCCTCGGCTGGGCGACGCTGGTGATCGAGATGCAGCGCGCCGGGGCCGAGACGGTCAGAGAGCTGCCGGCTGAGACCGTGCTCGAGCTGAGGCCGAAGCTGTGGATGACGCTGTGACGCCGGTAGACCGTCGAGCGACGCCGACGGCTCCGGGCACCAGGTGGCGCTCAACCCGACCGCCCCGGTCAACCCGACCCCCACGACCATCGCTCGGCAGGATGGCTGGTCGAAGCTCACACGTATGGCGAGACTTACCTCAGGGCAGCGGCGACTTCAGTCGGAGCGGTGGATCGGGTCAGCTCCCGTAAACGGCTGATACGCTTTAGCGTATGCTACGCAGTCCTGACAACCAGCCCCTTGACGGTCATCGAACGGCCGAGCGTCGCAGCCTGGCCATGCACCGGCTCATTGCCGACCGTCTCACGCCCGAGGTGATCGCTCAAGCCAGCGAGAACGTCGAGCGCCAAGAGCGCGCACAGGCCGTCGACCCGGCGTACACGGCCTGGTGGCGGGAACTGCTCGCCCAGCCGATCCCTGCGATTGTGGCGGCGATCACCCGCGACGACGGCGTGGGCGGACGCTGCGGCAGACGACACCATTCGCGTTTGCGATCCCGCAGGACGAGCGCCAGCGCATCCTCGCCACTGTTCGCTGACCGCCCGTGCTTCGCGGCGAGCTGGAGCACGTCATCCGCGCGGCGGCCAGCGTTCCGGCGAAAGGGAGATCGTGGTAGTCGGCAGCCAGGCGATCCTTGCGTCGGAGCCCAGCCCGCCGCGCGGGCCGCTCACCGCTTCACGCGAAGCCGACGTGTACCCACGCCGTCATCCCGAACGTGCCGAGAGCATCGACGGTGCACTCGGCGAAGGCTCCCGGTTCCACGCCACCCATGGCTTCTATGCCCACGGAGTTGGACCAGAAACAGCCAAGGCGCCCGCTGGCTGGCAGCGACGGCTCATCGCCGTCCGCAACGAGAACACCCAGGGCGCCACCGGTCTGTGCATGGAGCCACATGATCTTGTGTGCTCCAAGCTCGCCGCTGGCCGCGACAAGGACGTTGCCTTTGCTCGTGCCGCACTCGCCCACAACCTCGTAGACGCCGATGAACTGCGTGCTCGGGCGCGCCGGACGCCACTCGCTGGCCACCACCGCCGGGCTCTGCTTGCCACGACGGACGCACTTGCAGCCGAGCACACCCGACGCCAAGAACCCGTCGACCAAGCCAAGACGACCGGTGCGGTACGAGTGCGTGCTCACACGCGCCGCGGTAAGGGAGTAGCCGAACACTGGCGGCAAGCACCAACACCTTCCGGCGGGTGAGAATCGAGTCCAAACACACCACGGGAGTCGCGCCGTCCACGCGGCTGAGCGAGCTACGCCGTGTACGCCGCCACACTCAAGCACAGCTCGGGAAGACGCTTGGCGTCTCCCAAGCGCAGGTATCACGCATCGAAACCCAAACCGACCTGCGCCTCTCCACGCTCGCTGCTTACCTGCACGCGATGGGTGGTCGCCTACAGCTCGTCGCCACCTTTGAGGACGGCACGCAGACCAGCCTGCTGATTCAGGATGCTACCCACACTTCACGGTGATGGGGACAACCGCCAAAGTGCGGACGGGCCCTGAACGCTGGACGTGACCGGCGCATCCCAGGCCGCTGTTACCCGCGTTCGGTATCCGCCCGTTCGGTGCCTAGCCGGTCTCGGTCGGCGGCCAGTCGATAGGCCCGGCCAGCTCGGCCGGCCCGAGGGTGATCTGCCGGCTGCGCCCTACCGGCCGGTACTCGCCGAGCTCGAGCGCCAGCCACTCGACCGTCCGCGCCTGTGGGTCGACGATCAGCAGCTCGTCGACCTGATGGGCGGCGTAGAACGGGAGCTTGTCCCACGTCTCATCGCCGGGCGAGACGATCTCGACCACGAGCGCGGCGGTCGGAAGCCATACCCCGGCGGCTCCCGGTCGGTGCAGGCCGCCGTCGGGCACGCGGAAGTCATGCTCGGAGTCGCCCAGGTTGAACTCACCCATCGCCGGCACCAATCCGGCGGCACGTGCTGGACCGTCCAGCAGGACGGCGAGCTGCTGGCTGATACGCGCATGCGCGAAGCTCGATGCCGGGACCATGTGCAGGACGCCCTCCCACACCTCGTCGAGGCGATCGAGCCCGGAGCGCCGGCGACGCTCCACCAGCTCGTCAAGCCCCGCCGATGGGGGATCCAGGATCAGTGTGCGCACGACCAGCAGCGTACCGAGGAGTAGGGCGCAACCCGGCCAGAAACGACCCGCGGTCTCGATCACCGGCGCAGCGCGGTACAATCCAGGTCATGAAGATCGCCATCGCAGGGAAGGGCGGCTCGGGGAAGACGTCGATCTCCGGCACGATGGCTCGCCTGCTCGCCCGCGGCGGCCAGAACGTGCTGGCCATCGACGGCGACTCCAACCCGAACCTCGCCCTCACCCTCGGGATCCCCGCTGAGCGCATGAGCGAGATGCCCACGCTCCCAACGAACCTGCTGCGGCGCACGACGGCGGGGGCGGAGCTGACGCAGTCACTCGACGAGATCAAGGCCTCGCACTCGGTCACCGGGCCCGACGGGGTGCAGCTGCTCGTCATGGCCCTGCCCCAGCACGCCAACACCGGATGCCTCTGCCACATGCACGCGACGGTGCGATCGATCATCGACGCGGTGTCCGAGGACGGCAACGACGTCTGCGTCCTCGACACCGAGGCTTCGCCCGAGCACCTCTCGCGAGGCACGGCCCAGTACGCAGATGCGCTGCTCGCCGTCGTCGAGCCCTACTTCAAGTCGCTGGAGACCGGCCGGAGAATGGCTGCTCTCGCGCAGGACCTCGGCCTCGAGCGCGTGGCCCTGGTCGCCAACAAGATCCGTGACGAGCGCGAGCTGGAGGCAGTCCAGACCTTCGCGGACCGCCACAAGCTCGAGCTCGGCGGAACCGTGCCCTTCGACGAGTGCTTCATCGGGGCCGAGCGCGCCAGCGAGGCCCCCCTGGACTTCGCGCCTGACGCGCCGGCCGTTCAGGCCATCGACGAGATCGCCCATAGGTGGGCCGGGAACGGCAATGGCGCACCGGTCACCACGACCGGCGTTCCTGAGCGTCTTCCTTAGCCAGCCGGCTCCCGCGCGGCGCTAGCTCTGACGACAAGGCCCGACGTGCTCGTGGCTGCCGCAACCCCGGCAGCGGGCGGCGCGGCAACCCCAGTGATGAAATTTGGCCCGACACCACGGCGCAGCTCTGACAGGGCGCGTCGCCCGCTGGCGCCCCGGGGTCCGGATCCTCGTACCCATACGGGACGCGGGCACGGTCCTCGAGCTGCGTCAGGGCGCAACCCGTCGCGATGCGCATGAGCCGGCCGCAGGCGCCGCAGGTGGGGATGGCGCTCACAGGCCGATCATGACGAACGAGGGCTGAGGTGCGCCTCGCGGTGGTGGGCAAGGGTGGGGCGGGGAAGTCGGTGATCGCGGCAACGCTCGCTCGGGTGCTCGCCCGTCGCGGCTGCAAGGTCCTCGCCCTGGACTCCGACACGCTGCCCGGCCTGTCGATCAGCCTCGGCGCGCAGGTCCCCTCCGAGCCGCCCCTGAACGCCGCCGCCCAGCGCGACGAGCGAAAGCGCTGGCGCTTTGTCCCGGGTGTGGGCCCGGTACGAGCGATCCAGCGCTACGCAACCGACGCGCCCGACGGGGTGCGCCTCCTGCAGATCGGCAAGACGAGCCGCGAGGGCCTCGCACCGATGATGGGCGCCACCAACGCCTTTTACATGACCATCCACCGGCTGGGCTCGGCTGCGACCTTCCGGGACTGGGTGATCATCGGCGACCTGCCCGCCGGCCCGCGCCAGACGGCGTTTGGCTGGGCGCCCTATGCCGAGCGCCTCCTGCTCGTCGTCGAGCCGACGTGGCAGTCGATGCTCACCGCCCGCCGGATCAAGCGCATCGCTGTGGCTGCGCATCCCGAGCGCGCCATCTCCCTGGTCGTGAGCAAGGCCACGGGAGAGGCCGACGCGCAACGCGTCAGCGCCTTTCTTGAGCTTTCAGTGCTGGCCAGCGTCCCGACCCACGATTCCGCCCGCTCGGCGGAGCGCGCAGGGGTCGCCCTGCTGGACCATGCTCCGGGCTCCCCGGCCGTCGCCGCCATCGAACAGTTGGCCGACCGGCTGCAAGCGGGTAACCTTGGCTGACGCCACCGGTACCGACACCACCCGATGCTCGTGTCTCGGTGTCGGTCCGGAAGCAGACCGATCTGTGCCGATGCAGGCCCCGCTGAAGCCGGCAAGAGCGGCGGCGGGCGTGGCGATGAGGGTGATCCCGCTGCCCTCGATGTAGCCCGCCGAGCAGTCAGAGCCGGGACGCCTTGGCCGACCGGCGGCGAGCGGGTATCATGGACCGCATGAAGATCATCGTCGCTGGGAAGGGGGGCGTAGGCAAGACCACGGTTTCGGGGACGGTGGCCCGTGCCCTGGCCCAGGCCGGTCAGCGGGTGCTTGCCCTGGACGCCGATACCAACCCGATGCTGGGGGTGTCTCTCGGTGTCGGTCCCGAGCAGACCGATCTGCTCGTCGCCGTCCGTCAGGGGCTGGAGACCGGCGAGACCGAGCATGAGCGCTCGACCGACGGCTTCATCGAGCGTTTCGGGAGTGACGCGCCCGACGGCGTGCGCCTGGTCGTCGCGTCGCGCATCGACGCGCCCAATCCCGGCTGTACCTGCTGTGGCGTCTCCGCCGAGCAGCTCCTCAGTGAGCTGGAGGGCGATGATCAGATCGTCATCGGGGACCTCGAGGCCGGCGTCGGAAACGTCCTGCGCCTTCAGGAGGGCCAAGCCGATGTCGTCGTCGTCGTCGCTCAGCCGACGGCCAAGTCGCTGGACGTCGCCCGGCGGGCGATCGAGATCGCCACGGGCAAGGTCTCCCGCATCATCGTGGTTGCCAACCGGGTCCGCGACGAAGAGGATCTCGCTGTCATCGTGGCCGAGGTTGGCGAGGATCACGAGCTTGTCGTCGTCCCCGACGATCCGGCCATCGCCGAAGCCGACCGTGACGGCCGCGCCGCGATCGATGTCGACCCCGATGCCCCCGGCGTCCGCGCGCTCATCGAGCTCGCCGACCGACTCGCCGGCACCGTCGCCACCGCCTGAGCGCGGGGTCCTACGCCCCTACTGGGCTTCTGGGCTCACCCAGATCGTCCGCCGGCGATCACGCTCAGAACAACCGTCAGGGGAGCCCCGATCGGCTCCCACAGAGGTACTCTTCACTTATAGGGTCGGGAGATGCGTCCGAGTTTGCTTCAACCCCTTCCTCTGCGGCCGGTCGAGGTGAGACGCGCCGCCGCCCTCGCCATTCTCGGGGCCTGGACGGTAGTTGTGCCCTACCTCGGACATGCGCTCGGACTCGGCGTGAACGTCCCCTCGCGAGTCGAGATCGTCGATCACGTGGTCCCCGGAGCGCTCGTGGCGGCAACCGGCCTCTACCTGACGATGCTCGCCCGGCGGCGTTCGTCGGCCGGCACGGGGTCCGCGCTCTTCGGAGGCGGCGTGTGCTTCCTGGCCGGCTTCTGGGTGCTGGCCACCCACGTGCCGCTGCTCGCCGACGCGGGACGCTCGAAGGAACCGTGGGACGCGGCGCTCTGGCACGCGAGCACCGCCCTGCCGATCGTCGTCATCTCGCTGTGGTGCCTGCTCCAGCCGAGCCCGAATCAGCCGACTTGATTAACCGGTGGCGCGCCACGCGGCCACGGCTCATCGTCGCGGCGGTACTCGTGGTCCTGGGTGCCGCCGGGCTCGTGTCTTCGACGGCATTCCACGGGCGACCGCCAGGCCACGTATCAGGCGTCGATGTGCCCGTGAACCAGGGGGCGCGCGACCCGGGAGACATCAACGCCAACAACTCCCCCACCCTCGCCCAGAACCCGCTACGGCCGGAAAACCTTGCCGTCGCCAACCGCATCGACACTCCGCGCTTCTCATGCGCGCTGCAGGTCTCGCAGGACGACGGCTCGCACTGGTCGGAGGTTCCGGTCCCCATCCCGCCCGGCGAAGAGCACAAGTGCTACGCGCCCGACGTCACGTTCGCGACGGACGGCACGCTCTACATGTCCTATGTGACCTTGCGCGGAGACGGGAACCGCCCCCACGCCGTCTGGATGGTGCGCTCGGTGGACGGCGGGAGAACGCTGTCCGCGCCGCATCGGGTCGTGGGCCCGCTCGCCTTCCAGGTCCGCTTGACCGCCGATCCGACCCGGCCGCGGCGGCTGTATGTGACGTGGCTGCAGGCCTCGGACGTGGGGATCTATCGCTTCGCCGGGCCTGGCAATCCGATCGAGGTGACACGATCCGACGACGGGGGAGGGAGCTGGCAGAACCCGGTTCGAGTCAGCGACCCCCGGCGCGGACGCGTGCTCGCCCCGGCGCCGGCGGTGGGCCCGGACGGCGCGCTCTACGTGCTCTATCTCGATGTCGGTGGCGACACCCTCGACTACGAGGGTGAGCACGGAGGGTCCGGCGGACCGCCGTACGCCGGACCCTTCACGCTCGTACTCGGTCGCTCAGGAGACGCAGGCGCCACGTGGCAGGAGTCGGTCGTCGATGATCGGCTGGTGCCGACCGAGAGATTCATCTCCTTTTTGCCGCCCTTTCCCTCGCTGGCCGTTGACCCCCGAAGCGGGCGGGTCTTCGCCGCGTTCCAAGACGGTCGCCTCAGTCCCTCAGATGTCTACGTGTGGTCCTTGGCTCGCGGCGCCCGCGCGTGGACAGCTCCCACGCGAGTCAACGACACGCCGGCGCACGACGGCACCTCGCAGTACCTGCCCAAGATCGCGGTCGCCCCCGACGGGCGCCTGGATGTCGCGTACTACGACCGCCGCGGCGATCCGGCCAACCGCATGAACGATGTCTCCCTTCAATCGTCCTTCGACGCCGGTCAGACCTTCACGCGACACCTCACGCTCACCGACCGGACGTTCGACTCCGGCATCGGAGCCGGCAGCGAGCGCGGGCTGGCCGACCTCGGCAGTCGCCTCGGACTCCTCTCTGACGCCTCGGCGGGCCTCGCCGTCTGGGCCGACACGCGGGCAGGTACCGTGGCGTCAAACAAGCAGGACATCGCCTTCGCCGCTGTGACATTCACCGGCTCCCCGGGTCTCTCGGCGCCAGCGCGCGACGCGCTTCGATACGGCGGGATCGTCTTGATACTCGCCGGCCTCGTCCTGCTGCTCAGCGCCGGGAACCCTCGGCTCTTGCCGGGCACCCTGAAGATCTCGCGGCGGGCTTGAGTGCCCGGCTCGGGGCTGATCCCCGGCGCCAAGGGTCGGCCGGCATCCGCTCTCGGGCTCCGCGCGGTGATGCTGCTGCTGGGAGTCTCCTGGCTCTCACTCGCCACCGGGCCAGCGTCGGCAGCGCTGGGGACCCTGGTGACCGGCAAGGGCGACCGGTATCGGCCCCTCGGTCATTCCTCACCCCCGGCGGTCAAGCCTCCGAACGACCCCCTTTTCAAGTACCAGTGGAATCTCGCCGCGATTCAGCTTCCCGGCGCGTGGGCCGTCTCGCGCGGGGCGGGCACCACCGTTGCCGTCCTTGACACCGGCGTCGCCTACGAGGACCGAGGCATTTACCGGCGAGCCCCCGATCTCGCCGGCACGCGCTTTGTCGCCGGATGGGATTTCGTCAAGAACGACGCCCACCCCGACGACGTGCCCCCGCCTGGCCGCCGAAGTCACGGGACGCAGATCGCGGGGATCATCGCCCAGACGACGGACAACGGAATCGGTGGAGCGGGCGTGGCTCCCGAGGCCGCCATCATGCCGATTCGAGTCCTCAACCCCGATCTGACGGGGTCAGCGAGGACCATCGCCAGAGGTCTGCGCTTCGCGGCCGATCACGGCGCCAACGTGGCCAACCTGAGCATTGCCGGTCCGTCTGGCGCCCGTGTCCTGAAGGATGCCATCGACTACGCCTCATCGAAGGGGGTGATCATCGTGGCCGCCGCCGGGAACGACGGGCGCCCCTCGGTCAGCTACCCGGCCGCATACGCGAAGGTCATCGCGGTGGGCGCCGTCGCCCAGGATCGGACGCGCGCGTACTACTCGAACTACGGCCGGGCCCTCGACCTCGTCGCTCCGGGTGGCGCCGGGGAAGACGTCGACGCCGGCTACGGGCCCGGAGATGGCGTGCTGGCCCAGACCTTGAAGGATCGGCCGTCGGAGTTCTGCTACTGCTTCACCGCCTCGACCTCGGCGGCCGCGGCCCAAGTATCTGGCGTGGCCGCGCTTCTCGTCGGGTCGCGGCGGGCCACCAGTCCCGCCGAGGTCCGGGCGGCGCTGCTCTCGAGCGCCCAGGATCTCGGGCCGCGCGGATGGGACCCCGCGTACGGGGCCGGCTTGGTGCAGGCCTGGAGTGCCCTGGCCACCTACGGCCATCTGCCTGGGAGCCCCCCCGTTCGGGCCGTCCCCCGGCCGTCGGGCCCGCCGTGGTCCGTCTGGCTGACGCTGGCGATAACTGCAGCGGGCTTCGCGGGTCTGGTCGGGCTTTCGCTGGTCAAACGCCGGCGCGGGAGGATGCGGCCGGACGTCGCGTAGGCGGACGCCCAGCGGCGACTCCACGCCGCGGCGACCCCGGGAGCGGGGGCTCGGCGCTAATGGATGATGCGGAAGCTCGTGCGGGCGGATCGCCCGAGCCTACCGCTCGCGCTTGGCGTCGCCACGAGCGTGTAGGCGCCGGGCTTGAGCTTTCTGCCCGCCAAGCGCCCGCTGAAGTGGACCCTGTTGGCGGTCGCCTTGGCCATTTGCAGGAAGGCGCCACTGAGCGTCACGGTCCGGGTGCACTTGCCGGCCTTACGGTTGTGCTTCGTCTCGGGGACGCAGCGGGCCGTCTTGCCGGCACCGCTCCGGCGCCCGGAAACGGCCTGCTGCACCGTGAAGCGCACGGTGGCGGGACCGTTGACGGCATAGCTGACCTTCGCCCCGTAAACTCGGTGCTTGGCGACCGACGCGCTCGCCCCGCTCGGGGAGGCCGCGAAGGCGCTCGGGGAGATGCCCAGCCTTGTCGCCGCCAGCGGGACGCCGGACGGCAAGACGGCCGGGGGCGGGGCGCCTCCGCCCCCCCCGTTCGGACCGTTCGGGCCGTTCGGGCCGTTCGGGCCGTTCGGGCCGTTCGGGCCGTTCGGGCCGGGCTGCAGGGTGGCCGCGACGTCCAGCTTGAAGTTCTGGAAAGGATCGCCGTCAAACGCCTGAGTTGTGCCCGTTGGGGGATCGGGATTGAAGAACCCGATCCCGTCGGCGGGGTTGTCCGACTCGTAGGCCAACTGGACGGTATCCGAGGACAGGCCGATCCTGTCGCCGGGGCGAACCGGGATCTGCACGGGGAAGGACTGGATGGTGTTGGCCGTGACACTGCGTGTGTCAGAGGCGACGACGAGGAACTCCTTCGGCGCTCCCGTGGGCCGGTAGACCTTAAAGGTCAAGGTGCCGGACGCCGTGCCGGTGCTGTGCCTCCAGGCCGTGATCACTCCGAAGCCGGAAGGTACCGCGTAGGTCCCCACCGCCTCGGCAGCCTGGACCGTGAAGCCGCCGGTGGCGATCGGCGAGGGCAGGGTACCGGCGCGGATCTCGCCGACTGCTCCGATGTCGGTCGTGGCGCCGCTGGCCCGGTCGACGGCCATCCCGAACGAGATGCCGACGAACGTGAGCAGGATGGCGCTCGCCCCAGAGAGCTTCATGAATGGGCTACGTCGAAAGCGACTCACCCGCTCGGCGCCGTCTTGTCCCGGCTACCGGCTGACGATCCTGAAGTACCGGACGACGGGCGCGGAGCGATGGCCGGCGGCGTCGGTCGCCGTCATGGTCGCCTGATAGAGGCCGGGCTTCAGCGCTCGCCGGCCAATCCGGCCCGAGAACCGCACCGAGCTTGCGCCCCGTCCGGCGTTCCGGGTCAGCGTCCCGGCGGCGACGATGAGGGTGCACTTCTTGTGCTTGGCCAGCGCGCGCGTCGGACGCACGCACCTCTTGCCCGAGCGCCGGCCGAGGGTGCGCTGGGCGATCACGATGGACATCTTCGCCGCCTTGGACAGGGTGAACCTGACAGTCGTGCCCACCGGCGCCCGCTTGGGCGTGCGCCGCTTGCGCGCCGCCGCCGACACCGCCGTGGTCGCGCTGCCCACCCTGAACACCTGGGGCCTGAAGGACACGGAGCTCAGCGACGGAGCGCTCTTGTCCTGCGTCGCGCCCGGTCCCGTAGTGCCCGGTATCAGGCCCGAGAGGATCGGCCCCGCGCCGCCGCCGCCACCGCCAGCCGTCGGAGCAGCGGGTCCGACGACGACGAACCGGTCGATTCCGCTCAGACCGAAGGTAGAGGCTGTGCTCGGAGCCGTCGCGTACAACGGTGCCTGTGAGAGCAGCAGGAGGCCGGTCGTGCGCCCAACCATGGCACCAGCCAGCGCGGCGTCCATCGGCCGCGTCCCATCGGCCACGTAAGCCACGTTGCTGGGCAGACCCCGCGCCAGCGACTCGCCCACGACGGCCTGGGACGTGCCGTACTGGTCGGGCCCACCAAGCCGCTTGGGGTTGTTGGCGGCGAGCTGTCCGATGACCGCGTCGCTCACCGCTCCAGGACCACCGATGACCAGCGTGTTGGCGATGTTGAGCGAGTTCAGGGTCGCGGTGGTCGCCGCCGGGACCGAGTTCTGGCTCACGTAGAGGATGGGCAGCCGTCGCGCGGCGGCCAGGGCGGATGCCGCGGTGGCATCGGGACTGGCGGGATTGGCGATCACCGCCGCGTCGAAGGCCGGATTGCCGGCCAACTTCTCAGCGGCGGTGCGGCGATCGAACGTCGACGCGATGGCCGCGGCGGTGCTCGGGTCATCGGCCCCGGCGACGCGGGAGATCTGGGCCTGATCGACCCCGGCGCTGACGAGGTCGGCCTGGACCTGATCGGACAGATGCGTGGTGTCTCCGATGATGTAGGCACCCGCCGGCTTGAGGCGCGATACCTCGGCCTGGACGCTGGCCGGCAGCCCGGTGGGCGGTGAGAGGAGGACGGGCCCGAGGTTCGCCCGGGCCAGCACGCCGCCGGCCAGCGCGCCGGCCACGTCACCCTGGTTGACGATCACCACCTTGGTGGCGCTCCTTGTGGCAAAGGTGCCGGCCAGCAGGCTCTCTCCGCCGCCCAGGTAGGTGAAGTTCGACAGGCCCACCGAGAGCGAGACGGGGTCGGGCTGATCGATGTTGGACTGCGGAACCGCGCTCGGAGCGTTGAAGTCGACCTTGGCCAGGTAGATGTCCTGGTTGTCGCTGTCGTAGCTGCCCTCGCGGGGGTCCATCCACCCGATCAGGAGCTGGTCGTTGCCGATCGGCACCGCCTGCGGCCCAAAGGCCCAGCCCGTCCCGAACCGGTAGTCGTAGCCCACGTCGTTGTTCTTCGATCGGTCGGTTATGCGGTGGTTGGGCGAGAACGTGGTGCCACCGTCGGTCGAGTAGGCGTAGTAGGTGTCCCCCAGGCGAGCGTCGTCGCAGGCGAGGTGCGTGTGCACGCAGTTGCGCTCCCCGGGTCCCTGGTACCAGTGCCGCCGGTCCTCCCAGACGATGTCCACGCGTCCGTTGGGGGCGACCGCCACGCTGGGATGGCGGGTCTGGATGGTCTGGCTGCCGGGGTAGGCGGGGTTGTCGTCGATCTGCTTCGGGGTCGACCACGTGGCTCCCTGGTCCAGCGAGCGCTGGAGGTACACACGCGAGTCAGCGTTGATGAAGTGGTCGGCACCGAGGTATCCGCCCGGAGGAGCAGTCGGGCCCGGCGTCCCCTGGTTGTAGACCAGGTAGAGGTTTCCGTTCTGCTTGTCCACCGCGAGGCGGGGGAAGCTCGAGCCGGTGGAGGGCGCAGGCGTGACGTGCGACTTGAAGCTCAAGCCTCCGGCAGTGACGCCGGTCGCGCTCACCGGCGTGCCCCACGTCTGGCCCTGATCTGTCGACCGCGCGACCTGGATGAAGCCCGTGGTGCCGGAGGTGCGCCAGGCGACGCTGACCGAGTGATCGGGGTTGATGACCGGCTGGGACGCCGAGTCGGGGCCGGCGATCGAGACGGCCGGCGGGCTCGCGGTGACCCCAGTGGGGAAGGTTTGGCCGCCGTCGTTGGATACTGCCGTCCTCACGGACGGACAGGACGACGCGGAGGGTTTGTTGGTGCAGGGGCCGGGGTTGTTCGCCCCCGTAGTCTCGTGGGCCACCGAGTAGACGCGATCCGCGCCGCCCGGTCCCGCTCCGGGGTCGACGGCCAGGGTGGGCAGCTCGTAGTAGGGCCCGGTCGCGCTCGCCGGACCGCCGGCCATGGCCACGACGCCGGGTCCCCACGTCACGCCGCCGTCCACGGACTTGTAGACCAGCGTAGAGGCGCCCTGCTCGCCGCCAGCGGAGGCGGTCCTCGCAGTGATGGAGGTCGCGTAGACGTTCTGGCCAGTGCCGAACGCCACCGTCTGAAACATGGTCTCGCCGAGGTGGTTGCCGATCCGGCACGACGCCAGAAAGGGCTGATCGGTCGGGCCCGGGGCGGGTGGGGTGAGAGGAACGGCGGCGCTCCAGGTGACGCCGCCATCAAAGCTCGCGGTGCCCTCGCAGTTCTCGGTCAGGTAGTTGGAGTTGGTCTCGACGATGTGCCGGGGGTTGCCGGGGTCGACGGCCAGGGCCACCTGATCCTTGCCGCGGAACGGGCTCGAATCCGAGTTCAGCCGGTAGTTGGGGCCGACACGGAAGTCGGCCAGGGCACCGGGGGCGAGTCCCAGCAGCCCAACCGCGGCGGTGACCGCGGCGAGGCTGATGGCGCGCGTCGTCAAGCGCGATCTATGTCGGGGCGCAGTCGTCACGTGGGCTAGATTCCGAGAGGCAGGCGGCTTGCCGGCCGGCCCCTGCGACCCGCGAGCGTCAAGCCGGACGCGAGCAGGGTCAGCGACAGGACCACGGCCAGGAGCATCGGCAGCACGGCCGGGCTGGTCAAGCCGCCGCCGTCACGGGCCACCGGGGCCGCCGATCCGGTCGGCGCCGTGGGGTCGGAAGAGCCCCATGGTGACGCCGCAGCGCCGCGGTGACTGCGAGCGGTCGCGGCCGCGCCGGAGCCCTGGATCCGCAGCGTGGTGCGGCCCGGGGTCCCAGCCGCCGGAGTCCCGGCCGCGGTAGCCTGGGTGGCGACGAGGACGTACCAGCCGGGGTTCGTGTTCGCCGGCACCTGGAAGGCTTGGCTGAACCCCCCCGCTGAGCCCGGCGGGTTGACGGTCGCGACGACCGTGCCCCCGCGAGACATGAGATGGATCGACACGGGGGTGGTGCCCTTATAGTTCTTGCCGGTGGCCGTAACCGTCTGGTTGGGCGACGCCACCGACGTGTTGAGCGTCAATGTCGCCAGCACCCCGCACGCCCACGCAGTCGAAGCGACGGCGAGCGGAAGTACCGCCCCGAATACCAAAGAGAGTCCTACTTTCCGCCTCATGTCCGTCCCTCCAATTTGCGCGCGCCGTGAGCAGGTGGGTTTCAACCTACCACAGGCATGGCAACCTGCCATGCGCTCGCTCGGGCGCCGGCCCTTCCAGCTGGTCTAGATTGCCGGCATGACGCAGACTTGCCGGCATGACGCAGACCTCCGCGGCGCTTGGCGCTCGATGACCCGCGCGGCGGCGTACCCGCTGGCCGTTCTTCTCGCGTTCGCCGGCTGTGGGGCAGACAGAGGCAACAAGCAGGATCGCCTCGCGCCCCCGCAATGGATGCCGATCGCGACCTTCAGCGGGTCGCATGACACCGACAGGAGCATCCTGGTGCCAAACGACGCGCTCCAGTGGCGCACGCGCTGGCAGTGCCGCTCGCGCCAGTTGACCTTGACGGTCACCCCTCCGCCGCGCAGCGGCGCGTTTCGCGCCGACGAGCCTTGCCCGAGCATCGGCAAGGCGGTCTGGTCCGGGACCGGCCCGCAGCGGCTCGGCGTCCGGGCGTCGGACAGCTGGCGTGTGGTCGTCGAGGAGTACTCACCCGCGCGCTAGACCCTGCGGGCCGCCGATCCCCTCCTGGCCGATCCCACCGGCAAGATCGCGGTGATCGAGAGCGGCGGTGATCAGTTCAACGGCTGTAGCAACGCCGAGAAGGTGCAGCGGTTGGCCAGCGCCGGGGCGACCGGCGTGATCGGCAGCCTCGGCGGCGATTTCCTGAACGAATTCATCCAGGGGCCCCGGGGGGGATCAACCCGATCCCCTTGGTCGGAGCGCAGAGCACCACATTCAACAAGATCACCAACTACGTTCCCAACCGCGTCCTCAGCGGAGTTACCTTCCCAGCGAGCTTCACGCCCAGCAGCACGACGAACGTGACCGTCAAGCCGTTCGCTGCCGCGCTGGGCTGCCCAGGCGTGCCCTCCAAGCCTCCCATCCCGCCCGGCGCGGCCACGGTAGATGCCTGCGACGCGGCGACCACCACCTCGCCAATCACCATCACCCCCACCAACCCGGCCTGGTCACCGGCGATCGCGTCGTCATCTCCAACGTGACGGGCAATTCCGCGGCCAATGGGGTGTTCACGGTCACCGCGCTTAACGCCAACCAGTTCACGCTGGACGGCAGCACCGGCAACGGCACGTGGACGGGCGGCGGCTCAATCCAGGCCTGCCAGCCCTCGCCGGCCGCGTGCTCGGCCACCCCCGCGCGGACCGACTTCTCGCGCTTCCGCAGCGTTGCCGATACGACCGATCCGGTCGCAAGCGCCCAGGTCGCTCCTGCTTCGCGCTTCGCCGTGATCCCCGGCCCTACAGGGCAGGTGCGTACCTCGAGGTGGCCGCCTACAGCTCGGGCACCTTTCGTGCCGCGGTCGAGTGGTTTGACGCTGGCGGCGCCTCACTGCAAGTGGACCCGATCCCCACCGCCGGCTTGAGCGCGGTAACCCCCCGGACGCGATTCGAGCGGACCCTCACCGCCCCCACGAACGCCGCCACGGCGGCCGTGAAGTTCGAGTGGACCGGTGGCGGCGCCGGGACGGCGTTCGCCGACACCTTCTCCTTCGCTCCCGACAACGCACAGGCGACGGTCAAGGACAACCCCGGCGCTGGAAGCGCGCCCGAGTGGGGTGCCCAGCGCATCATCGACTTCTCGCAGTCCCCCCCGAAGGAGATTGGCACCTACCGCAGCCCGACCTCGACGGTCTGGCCCCCGCCCGACGACGGCATCTACGCTCCGCGCCAGGCACGGATGTTCGGCACCAACGTGGCGTTCACTACCTGGTTGTCCGACGGGGTACGTGCGCTCGATGTCAGCAATCCCGTCTCCCTTCGGAAGGAAGTGGGCTCCTTCGTTCCGCCCGCTGTGAACGATCCATCTCCGGCTGCCGGGGCCGGGGTCAGCAACCTTGACATCGGTGACCCCAACAACCTGCTGCGCGGACAGTCGTGGCCAAACCGTCCCCTGGCTACCGGCGTCGGCGTCATCCCTCGCTCCGCCACGACGGCGACGGTGGTCGTCAGCGACATCAACGGCGGCCTGTACGTGCTCAGCGCCGAGGTCGACCCGGTAACGGGATCCCCGCCGCCCGGCGGCGGAGGCCCCGGCCCCGGCCCCGGCCCCGGCCCCGGCCCCGGCCCCGGCCCCGGCCCCGGCCCCGGCCCCGGCCCCGGTCCCATACCGGGCCTGCTGCCGCGGGCCAACCTGCCGGGCCTTCGGCTCGGCGCACGACGCCTCGTGCGTGGGCGCAGGACGACCTTCATCGTCCGCGGAACGCTGCGGCTACCGTCCAGCATCCCTGGCTCGCAGCGCGCGCCGGTCTGCCACGGGTCAGTCACGGTCGCCGCCCGGCGCGGGAACCGGACCGGCGCGACCAGGACGGTGCACGTGCGCAGGGACTGCTCGTTCTCGGCGACCATCGTGGCATCGACACGCAAGCTCGGTTCCAAGGGGCGCTACAACATCCGGGTGCGCTTCCACGGCAACGCCAACCTCAACGCCCGCTCGCAAACCACCATCATCCGCTAGCCGGTCACTCGCGCAGCACGCGAGGAACCCGGAGGCAACCGGAGCCGCCCGCAAACATGACCGCCCCGATCACGCGTTCGCCTTCTCGGCTCTCGCTCCCCCGCGGGTCGGCCTGCGCGCCGCGGCCCACAGGCCGAGGAGGGCAAGGCCACCGAGCCCGAGGCCCAGGCCCCCGTAGCGCAGACCGTACCGCGCCGGGTTGGAGAGGCGAGGCGGCTCGGTGACGGCGACGGCGGCCTCCGCGAGATCCTGCTTCTGGGTGGCCGGCGTTCCCGCCCGGGTGTCCGTCCACAGCCCCAGTGCCCAGCGATCCCGGGAGATCAGTCCCAAGCGGCTACCGAGGTCGGGCAGGCCTTCCTTGGCGCCGAATCCGATCCGCGAGTCGAAGGAGCGACTGGAGAGTGCTACGGCGGGGGTGAAGGTCTTGCCGGCATCAAAGGAGGACTGCAGCGAGACGTGGGTCATGATGTTCGCCGGGTCGGAGCGTCGGTCGTAGTAGACGACGTCGAGGCGGCCGTCGGGGGCCACGGCCAGCTTGGGCAGGTACTGGGACGTGCCGTCATGGCGCTTGGTGTCGTTGACGCGTACCGGCCCCTGCCAGGTCGAGGCCCCGTGCTTCAGCGACCACAGCAGCACGTCGGCGTCGCCGAAGCGATTGTCGTGGAAGGCGGCATAGACCCGGCCGCTTCGATCCACCGCCACGGAGGGAAAGGGAGGGAAGAACACGATGAAGCGCTCTATGGGCACCAGGTGCTCGTCGACCACCGACTCGTCCCACTTCGCTCCTTGATCCAACGAGCGGGCGAGCACGAGACTGAACGGACCGGGATAGGCAGGACCGCCCTGGCCGTTGTGCTCCCCGGCGTAGTCCAAGTTGTCCTGGCCAAGATCCACGTAGAGCACGTAGAGCTCGCCCTTGGGCCCCACCACCGGCGACGGCGTGACCACCCGCTGGCGGGCCGGGTTGCTCACGCGCACCGGCTGACCCCAAGTGGCCCCGCCATCATCCGAGCGCATGGCCTCGATCGGGTTTGCGGTGCTCGTGAACTTCAAACTTGCGACAGCGCTGCCCTGAAGCCAGGTCAGATACACACGTCGGGGCTTGACCGGATCGACGGCCAGGCGTACCTGGAAGGCCAGCGGGCCGAGCACCCTGACCGGCTCAGAGAGGCTGCGCCCATCATCCTTGGAGGTCGAGATCCACACGGCGTCGGGGACATTGCCGACCCCCTTGAGCGTGACGAAGCTCAGATACAGCGTCCCGTCGGCCGAGAAGGCGATGTCGGGGGCGTAGCACTTGGCCTCCGCCCCCTTCGGGGCCGGGACCGCGATCTGGCGCCAGCTGGCCCCTCCATCGGAGGAGACGTGCAGACCGCAGGAGAAAAACGGCGTGTCGATGCGGCTCGAGACGGCCAGATTGGCCGGCCGCACGGGATCGCGGACGAGCGTCGGGGAGTTGTGGGCGCTGATGTCGGACGTGGTCCTGGCCCCCACGTTCACCGGCGCGTCATGCCCGACGAGCCTGACGGTCGCCGGGCGATGATACGCACCCGAGATCAGCACCGCCCCCACGCCCGCGAGCAGCAGCGACGCGCCGAGGATCGCTGAAAGCAGCGAGCCCCGCCGCCGCTGGCGGTCGCGCTGGCGGTCGGGGCCCGCTACTTCCGTGGAACCAGGCTCAGCGCCATCCGCCTGCGGCGGGGCGTCCCGAGCCTTCATCTACCTCTCAGTCGCTCCGCTACCGGTGCCCGAAGACCCAGCCGTCGCACGCCGGCGACGGGCGAGGGTGACCAGGACGCCGCCGGAGAGACCGACCAATCCGAGACCGAGGATCACGATGCCGGCCAGCACCTGTGCGCCAATGCCACCACCCTGCCCCGAGGAAGAGGCCTGGGCAGCAGCAGACACCGGGGATCGCGCCGGAGCGCCAAAGCCGCTCCAGAGATCGCCAGTGGCGCTGCGCGCTGAGGGAGCCGCGGCGGTCCTCGGTGAGACCGAGCTGGCGAAGACCCTGTGCCCGGCCTGGTGGCTGACGCCCGCGGTCGCGCCCTTGGCCCGGGCGGCGAGCGCTGGGGATCCGAAAGCCGAGCCTCCGCTGGCGCTGCCCGACCTGCCGGAGCCAACGCTGGCGCTGCCCGACCCGCTGGAGCCTCCGCTGGCGCTCCCCGACCCGCTTGCCGCGCCAGAATTCGAGCCCGAACGCCCACCAGCGCGTTGTCCGGCCGCGCGATGCTGCCCTCCGCTCGTAGTCCCCGAGGCTCTGGAGGAGCTGGCCCCGCTCGTCGAGCCAGAGGCGCCGGACCCGGCACCGGTTTGGCCGGCCGAGGCGTGGGTGGGCGCCGATGAGTTGGCCGTCGAAGGCGCGGTGGCAGGCGTCGGGGCGCTCGCGCCAGTCCCCGAGGACGGCGCCGGGCTGGCGACAGCCCCGCTGCCTGCGGGTGCCCCAGCAGATGAGGGAGTAGGCGGGGGAGCAGCCGGTGAGGAGGGCGTCCCGAAGTCCGGGGCTGTGCATGCCCAGGCGATGCTCACCCCCCCTAGAGCGGTCGCCCCCACAACCAGTACTGCCACCCAGAGACCACGTGCTCGTCCACCCATCAGAAACCTCCGCTCGAAATCCTGAGCTTCTCGCCAACCCGGAGAAGTAGGCGGCAGCCTAACAGCTTTTCCGGCGCAGGTGCCACCCCGGTGCCACGTGCGCGGAACTACGGGACCCCCGGGGCCGCTGGGCGAATAGCCTCTGCCGTGTGACGCTTCCAGCCCGACCCGACCGCCGGCGCCTGCGTGCCGGAGCAACCTGGGCTCAGCCCGTGACGGGGCGCGCGCTCATAACCATCGTGATCGCCTGTCTGGCGGCGCCCGTCCCGGCTTCGTCGGCCAGCGCTCGAGCCCCGGACGCACCGCTCGTCCGGCTGCCGTTTCCCAGCTACGACGGCACCCTCACGCCCTACACCTTCACGTTGGGCTACCCACTGGTCACGCTGGTCTACGACACACTCTACTGGCGCGACGCCAACGGCATCCCGAGGCCCTGGCTCGCGCGCTCGCTCCAGCGAAGCGACGGCGGCAGGACGCTGACGATCACCCTGAGAACGGGGGTTCGCTGGCATGATGGCCGGCCCCTGACCGCTGACGACGTGGCCTTCACCTTCCAGTTCGCAGCAAGCCACTTCCAGCCGCGCTTCACGCCCGAGCTCGCCGATGTCGACAGCGTGCGGGCGACCGGCCCGCTGACCGTGACGATCGACCTGCGCCGCGTCTCGCTTGGCTTCGAGGACCAGCCGCTGGCCGACCTGCCCATCCTGCCCAGGCACCTGTGGCAGGGACTCCCCCGCGGCCTGCCCGCCCCGCCCGGCCTTCCGGTCGGGAGCGGCCCCTACCGCCTGGTCAGCGCCGAGCCGTCGACGGGATATGTCTTCGCCGCCAACCACGCCTACTTCGAGGGGGCTCCCCGGGTCGAGCAGATCCGGGTGCCGATCATCCACCAGGAGCAGCGTGCCTACGACGCCCTGCGCCAGAGGCGGGTCGACATGCTGCCCTTCAGCCTACCCCAGGGCCCGGCGGGCGACCTCGGGACCGCGTTCGGGATCGGCGTGAGCACCGGTCCGCTGTACTCCGGCACGGCGCTCCTGCTCAACCTCCGGCGCCCCCCCTTCGACCGTCCCGCGGCGCGGCGGGCCGTGGCCGACGCGCTCGACCTCGGGCGGATCGTCAGGAACGTCGGGCCGGCGGCCGCCGCCGAGCAGGGCTACATCCATCCGGCCTCTCCCTGGGCCTCCGGCGCCCGCCTCCAGCGCTTCGACCCGATGGCCCAAACGGCCATGGCCAGGCTCCAGCTGCCAACGATCCGCGTGCTGGCGCCCGAGAGCGACCCGGTGAGGCTCGAGGCCGGCAGGCAGGTCGTGCTGGCCCTGCTGAGGGCCGGGGCCAAGGCGACGCTGACCAAGCTCTCGAGCGCAAGCCTCAGCCAGGCAATCGGCGAGACCGGCTCGGCGCCCGACTTCGACGCGGCGATCGCGAGCACCCCTTCCCTGGTTTCCGACGACCCGACCTTCCTGGCGGCGCTGTTCGGATCAGATCCCCGGACGGCTCCGCTCAACTCCACGGGGTACGCCAGCCAGGCGTTCGACGCGCTCGCCCAGCGGGTTGCCGCCGCGCCCGATCTCCAGACTCGCCGCGCGGCGGCTGGAGGCGAGCTGCGCCTGCTCGCCAGTGACCTCCCGGCGATCCCCCTGTTCTTCTCTCAAGGGACCTTCGTCTATCGCCCGGCGATCTACGACGGCTGGGTGTTCGTCAAGGGCACGGGCATCCTCGACAAGCGCTCGTTCGTCGCCGGTCAGAGTCCCCCGCGCTCTGGATCGGCGGGCGGCGCCGTCGGGGCGCCGCCCAATTCGGGCTCGGGCTCGGGGCTGGACTTCGTCGACGCCGCTTCGCTCGTGGTGCTGGCCATCGTCCTCGCCCTGGCCGGGACGGCGCTCCTGGCCAGGCGCTCGGCCGGGCGGCGCTAGGCCGGGACCCGCGTTGGTTGCACCGCCAGCTCCTGGATCTGGCTCGAGCTGAGCGTCTCGGACTCGAGGAGCGCCAATGCCACCCGGTCGAGCGTCGCCCGCGATGCCCTCAGCACCCCATCTGCCCTCTGCTCCGCCTGCACCACGAGCCGGCGCGCCTCGGCGTCGATCGTGCGCGCGGTCTCCTCCGAGTAGGAGACGACGTGACCGTCCTCGTCGGCATCCTGGGCGTAGCCGATCGGCCCGAGCGCATCGCTCATGCCCAGCTCGCTGACCATGCGGTGAGCGAGGTGCCCCACCCGCCCCAGGTCATCGGCCCCGCTGGAGCCGGCCTGCCCGAAGACGAGCTTCTCGGCGCCACGACCCCCCAGCAGCATCGCCATCTCGTCGATCAGGCCCGAGCGCGAGTAGACGAGGCGGTCATGGGTGTCGGTGAGCCAAGCGCGACCGAGTGAGCGACCCGAGGGGATGATGCTGATCATGTGCGGCAGCGTGCCCTCGGGCACGGAGCGCGCGACGACGGCATGTCCAGCCTCGTGGAAGGCCATGACCCGCCGCTCGTCGTCGGTGAGCACGTGCGCGCGCGCGATGCCCATGGTCGCCCGCTCGACCGCCTCCTCGACCTCCGACATCGAGATCTCGCGTCTGGCCCGCCGAGCGCTCAGCAGGGCGGCCTCGTTCATCACGTTGGCCAGGTCGGCACCCGACAGGCCGCGGGTGATGCCGGCCACAGCGTCGAGATCGACGTCCGGGCCCAGCCTCTTACGGCCGACGTGGACCTTCAGGATCGCTTGGCGCGCCGAACGGTCAGGCAGCCCGAGCGTGACGGTGCGGTCAAATCGCCCGGCGCGCACGAGCGCAGGGTCCAGAATCTCGGCCCGGTTGGTCGCCGCCATGACGATCACGCCGTCTCGCTGGCGAAAGCCGTCGAGCTCGATCAGGATCTGGTTGAGGGTCTGCTCGCGCTCGCGGTGGCCATCGAGCGAGACCTCGCGCCTCGCGCCGACGGCGTCGATCTCGTCGATGAAGACGATCGCCGGCGCCACCGCCCGCGCCTGACCAAAGAGATCGCGCACGCGTCCCGCGCCCACCCCGATCAAGTTCTCGGTGAACTCAGAGGCAGCGACCGTGAGGAAGGCGGCGTTGGACTCGCCCGCCACGGCCCGGGCGAGCAATGTCTTGCCACAGCCCGGCGGCCCGACCAGCAGGAAGCCCCGGGGGAACCGTGCTCCCATCTCCGTGAAACGAGTCGGGTCGCTCAAGAAATCCTTGATCTCACCGAGCTCGGTCAGCGCCTCCTCGGTGCCCGCCACATCAGCGAAGGTCACCCGCTCGGCTCCCAGCGACTGCTGGCCGATCGTCCGGTCACGCATCGCCAGCCGGCGCTGGCGCTCGGGGGCCTCGAGGATCCGCGTCAGCGCGCCGTCGAGCTCGGTCTGAGAGATTTGGGTCTTTGTCGCGCGGGCCGCGAGCAGCGCCGCCTCGTTCATCACGCTCTCGAGATCCGCGCCGGTGAGCCCGATGGCGCGGCTGGACACCGCACCCAGGTCCACGCCGCTGGCCAGCGGCTTCCCCCTGGCGTGGATGGCCAGGATCGCCGTGCGCCCCGCTTCGTCGGGACGGTCGACCGATATGGCGCGGTCGAAGCGCCCGGGACGCAGCAGGGCGGGGTCGAGGTCGTCGGGCCTGTTGGTCGCGCCGACGACGATGGTGCCCGCCGCCGGCGAGAAGCCGTCCATCTCGGTGAGGATCTGGTTGAGGGCCTGTCCCTGCTCCTCACTGGAGCCCTCGCTCGCTTCCGGCCCGACCCTGCGCCGGCGGCCGACGGCGTCGATCTCGTCGATGAACACGATGGCCGGAGCGCTCTCGCGCGCTTCCCTGAACAGCTCGCGAACCCGCGAGGCACCCACGCCGACGTACAGCTCGACGAAGTCCGAGCCGGAGATCGAGTAGAAGGCGGCGCCCGACTCGCCGGCCAGGGCCCGGGCGAGCAGCGTCTTGCCACAGCCGGGGGGCCCGTAGAGCAGCACGCCGGTGGGAATGCGCGCGCCGAGGTCGGTGAAGCGCCTGGGCTCGGAGAGGAACTGCGCCAGCTCGCGCAGCTCGGTGACCGCTCCGTCCTGCGCCGCGACATCGTCGAAGCTCGAATCGCTCCGTTCACCGGTGGCCCTCCGCGCGCCGCTGCGAACCGTGAACAAGCCGGTCCCGCGCCGGAAGGAGAAGATGAAGTAGGAGAGGACGACGATCAGGATCAGCGCCGGCAGCAGGAGCGAGAGCGGGCCCACGAGGTTCTTGCCGAACTGCTGATCTATCGTCGTGGGGATCCGGTTGGCCAGGAGGCTGTCGACCAGTCGCTCGCGGGTGTTCGCAGCCTTTAGGTACGGAGTGTTGAAGCCGACAGGCGCACCGCCCTTGGGCCGGTAGGTGCCGATGACGTAGGAGTCTTGGTCGAGGACGCGAGCGTTGACGACGCGACCAGACTCCGCGAGGTCGATGAAGGTCGAGAAGGGGAGCTTCTGACCGCTGACCTGCGGCCGGCTGGCCGCGAGAACCTGCACGTAGCCGACCAGCAGGATGACTATCACCACGCTGGCCCAGAAGCCGACCGTGTTGAACCGGCGAGCGACGCCTCCGGCGGGCCGGCGGCGTGGCCGTCTCGATGGATTGCGTCGCGGGCTCACCGAGGCGACAGCCTACAAGGGAGCATTGCCGGACTTGGCGACCGGGGAAACGGCCGGGATCTGGGGCGTGACACGAGCAGGGCTGGTCGCAGAGACCGGTCAGGTGTTCCTTGGGTCCTCGCCAACCGATCAGCAGGGCCCGGTGCCCACCGGTGGACCGGCGCGTCGCAGGGCGGAGCGCACGAGTCTGTTCGGAACGCCGAAACCGCTGTAGTGGCCGGCATTCCCACCGAAGACGGTCGTGAGCACCCGCCCGCGGCCATCGACCAGCGGACCGCCCGAGCTGCCGGGCTCCGCCCGACCGGCGAAGGACGTGATCGGACGCCCGAAGAGCCTGTCGGAGAATTCGCGCGGCAGCGGGTGGCCGCCGATGCGGCCCACGTTCATGTTCGAGGTCAAGCCGAGCCGCCCCGCACGGACCTGCCGCTGCCCGCCCGGGAATCCGAGCACCGCAGCCGAGGCACCCGGCGTCGGATCGCCCACCAGCGGCAGCGCGGGCACGCCCCTCACACCGGGGACGCGGAGAAGCGCGACGTCGTTCTTGGCGTCGAACCAGATGGGCGTGGCGGCGTGGGACGGCCCTCGGTCCTGGAATTGCACGCTGGTGACGTCCTCGGCGGCGACGACGTGAGCATTGGTGACCACGACGCCATCGGCGGCGACCCAGCCGCTTCCTACCTTGGCTTGGTTGCAGCCGCGAACGGCGATCCTCACGACGCTCCGGCCGGCGGCTCGCACCCCGGGCTCACTCGTCACGTGCGGGTCGACTGGGGCCACCGGCGGGGGCGGACCCTCGAGCGTCGGGAACGGATCGGCGGACGCAACCTCCGAAACGGGACCTGGCCCGGGCGGTGGCAGCAGCGCGTCCAGACGGCTGAGGATCGCCGAGCGCCGCACCTGATCGCCCAGCGAGCCCACCTGCATGACGACCGTACCGAGCATCCAGGCCGCCACCAGGCCGAGACAGCCGCCGAGTAGCGCGCCCCCGATCGGATTGGCGCGGCCCAGACGGCTGAGCCGGTGGTGCAGGCGAGCCCGACCCGCTCGACCGCCGCTGCCGCCACGGCACCCAAGAGCAGCGCTCCGGGGAGCGCGACCTCCGGCGCATAGGCCGAGTGCAGGCCGCCGTTTAGGACCAGGGGCGCCAGACGCGACCCGAGCAGCGCCCCGGCACCGAACCCCGCCACGGCCAGCGTAGTGACCGTCAGTCCGCGCGAGAATCCCCAAGCCACCATCAGGGCGATCAGCCCGCCGACGATCAAGTCCACGATGAGCACGGGCGAAAGCCAAGGCTATCGGGCTCCTGGAGGTGTGCTCATCACGGCGAGCACAGTTCGCCCCCTCGGCGCGCCCCTTCGCCCAGCGGCCGGACGAGATCTATCTCATCGCCGTACGCGCCGGCGCTGCGCCACGCTTGGCGTCTGAGACCTGCAGCAGCACGTCGGCGAGGTCGGAGGCGAGGATGATCGCCATCACCCGCTTTCCATCGCGCACGATGCCCCGCTTCGACGCGCCCTGCAGCGTGCGGAAGGCCTCCTCGATCGTGGTGTGGGACGCCAGCACGGCGGCATCCTGCTCCCGCAGGATCACGTCGGCGATGGTCGTCTCAGCCCGTTGATCCACGGGGACTTGGCCCGCGAGCCCGGGGGACATGACGCCGACGATGCGCCCGCCGTCGACGACGGCCGAGGCCGACGTCCCGTACCCCTGCCAGCCGGCCATGGCCTCCAGGAAATCGGCGATGGTCGCCTCCGGCGCCAGCTCGCGCCGGGCCTCCAGAGGCTTCACCAGGTCGCCGACCACCAGCTCTCGCGGACTGCTGGCACTGCGCTCCACCTCTGCGCGGGCCGACAGCGTCATCCAGAGCATGAGCACCCCGGTGAACATGATGGAGAAGCCCAGGTTCACCCCGAAGGGTACGACCAAGACATCCACGAACGGAAGCACGATGCCGAGGGCGATCACCGACGCTGCCACCGCGATACCGGCACGCACAGCCCAGGCCCACGCGAACGCCGGGCCCTGGAGCCGCCACAGCGCCGCGTGGAGGATGCGCCCGCCGTCCATCGGGAAGGCGGGCAGGAGGTTGAACGCGAATAAGACGGCGTTGAACTGCGCGACAAGGACCGTGACGCCCACCACGGGGTCGGGCAAGCCCACGCGCGCCTCGAGCCACCCGAGCGCTCCGAGGAGCACCGCGAGCAGCGCGGATACCAGCGGCCCGGCCGCGAAGACGCGCAACGACGAGGCCGGCGAACGAGGAGTTCCGATCCACGCCACTCCTCCAAGGCCCCAGAGGGTGATCTTGTCGGCGCGCAACCCCTCGCGCCGGGCCTGGAAGGCGTGCCCCAGCTCGTGAAGCAGGATCGAAGGAGGGGCCAGGAGCACCGAGCCGATCGCCATCGCCGTGATCGTCGTGCTCGACAGCTCGGGGTACCGGCCCAGATAGCTCGTCTGGGCCAGCTGTCCCGCATAGATCACGATCGGGATCGCGACGGACCAGTGGGCCTCGACCGCGATGCCGCGCACGCGCAGGAGGGGAAGTCCCGGCGCTCGCCAAAGCCACCCCCACACCAGCCGCATGCTAGACCGCCCGCGGGCACTCCGCGCCCACGGCGGGCGGCCTGCCAGCGAGCCCCGCCCTGACCTCGTGGCGCGACGGCTCTCAGGCTGGGACGGGGGTTCCGGCCAGGCGGTCGGCGAGCGCCACGATGGCCGCGACGCCGGGGGAGTCTGCGTCCAGGTCGATCGGCGCGCTTCCCTCGCGGTCGGCGGCCACGATCACCCGGTCCTCGGGGATCACGATCAGCTCGCGATCGCCGAGCGCCTCACGCACCAGCTCGACGACGGGCAGGGACGCCAAGACGGCTCGCCGATCCAGCGCTCGACGTGACCGACGTCGCCATCGCCCTCGACCCGGTTGGCGATGAAGACCACATCGGCCCCAGGCGTCTGCAGGCGCGCCAGACGCGCCACGCGCCGGGCCGTGAGCGCCGACTGCGCACTCGGCTGCACTACTACGAGGTAGGTGTGGGCATACGGCGCCCAGTTCTCCGCGACCTGCCATCCCCCGGCCGGAAGATCGCCGATGAGCGTCCAGTCGCGAAGCTCCGACGCGTCCACCAGCCCGCGGGCGATCTCGAAGAACGCCTTGCTCGACCCGGCGATGGGTCGGGATCCCTCCCCCGCGACCTTGCCGCGCTGCAGCAGACGGACCCCGTCGGGCGCCGCGGTCGCGAAGCGCACGGCGGCGCTCACCGCGTCGATGCCCTCCCGCCAGCCCCAGTAGCCCTGTCGTCCTGCTTGACCGCTTGGAGCAGCCGTGGTTCGGCGAGCTCCGGTCCGCTTCCCAGGCTCAGCGACAACCCCGGCAGGGGATCGGAGTCGAGGGCGAGCACGCGTGCCCCGTCACGAGCCGCGAGCCGGGCGATCGTGCCGGCGATGACCGACTTGCCCGCCCCCCCCTTACCGACCACTGCGACCCTCATCAATCCGACACTATTAGCTGGGGGAGCATCTCGGGTTAGGTCGCTTGCAGGCCCGGAGGACCAGTGGTGCCAAAGGAGAGCCGAACCCCGCCACGGCCAGCGTACTGTGAAAGTCGCCTGTACTCTCTGCGGACAGTGAGGCACCATTGAATGGTTCGACCGCCTAGGAGCGTGAACGTCGGCAGGATCCGGTTTGGGTCGTGATGAGGACCGACCCTCAACGGGGAGCCGGGGATCGTCGTCGCTTCATGCGCGCGTCGCGCGCGCTTCTCTTGCTGGGCGCCGCCGTGATCGCTCTTCCCGCCGTCGCGGTGGCCGATCAGGCCTCCCAGCCGGGTTCGCCGGCCGCCGGGCAGATCGCGACCGGCAGGTATCACAGCTGCACGGTGCTTTTCGACGCCCGCACGCGCTGCTGGGGCTACGCCGCCGACGGGGCGCTGGGCTATGGGAACACCGACGCGATCGGCGACGACGAGACCCCCGGCTCGGTGGGGCCGCTGGACCTGGGCTCTGGCCGCACCGCCACGGCGATCAGCGCCGGCAGCGTCCACACGTGCGCGTTGCTTGACGACCACACCGTGCGCTGCTGGGGGTACGGCGAGAACGGCCGGCTTGGCTACGGCAACAGAAACAGCGTCGGCGCGAGCCAGACCGCGGGCTCGGTCGGTCCGGTTTACCTCGGCGCCGGGCGCACCGCCAAGGCGATCAGCGCCGGCGGTGCCCACACCTGTGCGGTGCTCGATGACGGCAGTGTGCGCTGCTGGGGGTTCGGTTATGACGGCCGACTCGGGTACAACAACACATACAACGTCGGCGATGTCCAGACGCCAGGCTCGGTCAGTCCGGTGGACCTCGGCGGCCACAAAGCCAAGGCGATCAGCGCCGGGGGTGGTCACACGTGCGCGCTGCTCGACGACAACACCCTGCGGTGCTGGGGACTCGGCGCTAACGGCCAGCTCGGCTATGGCAACACAAGCAACGTTGGTGACGGCCGCGGCCAGACGCCGGCCTCGGCGGGCCCGATCGATCTCGGCGGCCATACCGCCAAGGCGATCAGCGCCGGTGGCTTCCACACCTGCGCGGTGCTCGATGACGGCAGCGTGCGCTGCTGGGGCGACGGCGGCGATGGTCAGCTCGGCTACGGCAACACGAACAGCATCGGTGCCAGTCAGACCCCCGGTTCGGTCGGCCCGGTGAACCTCGGCGCCGGGCGCACGGCCGTGGCGATCAGTGCCGGCGGCGACCACACCTGCGCGCTGCTCGAGAATGGCAGCGTGCGCTGCTGGGGCTACGGCGCCTACGGACAGCTCGGCTACGCCAACACGCAGAAGGTCGGCGATACTCCAACCACGACTCCCGACACTGTGGGACCGGTCGACCTCGGCCCCGGACGTAGCGCCGTCGCGATCAGCGCCGGTGGCCTCCACACCTGCGCGCTGCTGGACAACAACAACGTGCGCTGTTGGGGCCAGGGCGTCTACGGGCAGCTAGGCTACTGCAACACCGACAGCGTCGGCGATGACGAGACGCCCGGCTCGGTGGGCCCGGTCAACCTCCAGCCCGGCGATGGGGGTGCCGGCTGCGCCAGCCCCACGGGGACCCCCGGCAGTGGTGACAGATCGGGCACGGCGCCCCCTGGGGGTGGTGGCGGCGGCCCAGGCACGCTCCCCGGCGGCGGCCATCACCCAGTCGATCCGCTCACCTCGCAGGCTGCGCGCGCGCACGGCCTGCGCAGCTGCCTGGCCACAGCAGCGCGCCGGCCCAAGCGCCAGAGAAGCCGCGCGCGCAAAGCCTGCCTCAAGCGCTACGCGCGCACCCCCGGCCGCGTCAAGGTCCTGCACGCGCGAGCGCTCTCCAGCACAGCAGTCGTGCTCAGCTTCGCCGCGCCGGGCAGCGACGGCCCCAGCCCGCCCGCCGCCCGCGGATATCTTGTCAAGCAGTCACGCAGCCCGGTCCGCAGCCCCCGCGACTTCCGCCGCGCCCAGACGCTCTGCCACGCCGACTGCCGCTTCGCAGTAACCACCATCGGCGCCCGGATCACCCTCACGATCACCCACCTGACCCCCCACAGCACCTACTACTACGCGATCACCGCCCGCGACAACGTCTCGGGCCGACCGGGCCCACGCTCTCCGACGGCTCAGATACGCACGCTCTAGCTACTTCGGTCACTCCGCATTCGTCATCGGGTCAGACGGAAGAGGAGATGCGCCTCATGCGCACCCGCCATCCTCAGGATGAGTTTTTACCTCGTCCCCGCACGCACCGGCGCTACACCACGCTCTGTGTCCCTGATTTGCAGCAGCCTGTCGGCGAGGTCTGAGGCCAGGATGATCGCTGCGACTCCCTTGCCATCGAGCACGATGCCCGGCTTGGAGCCGCCCTGCAGCGCGCGGAAGGCCTCCTCGACCGGGGTGTCGCACTCCAGCACGGCCGCATCCGCCGCCCGCAAGATCACGTCGGCGATCGTCGTCTTGGCCCGCTGATCCATCGGGACTTGGCCCGCGAGGCCGGGGGACATGACGCCGACGACGCGTCCCCCGCTGACGACCGGCGAAGCGGCCGTCCCGTAGCCCTGCGAGTCGGTTGTGGCCTCGAGGAACTCTGCGATGGTCGCCTCCGGCGCCAGATCGTGCCGGAACGCCAAAGGGTCCAGCAGGTCGCCCACCACCGGCTTTAGCGGCGCTCCGCTCCACGGCCGCACGGGAGGACAGCGTCATCCAGAGCATGAGCGCACCGGTGAGCGTGCAACAAGGACCACCACGGGACTCGGCAACCCCACGCGCCGCCCGAGCCACCCGAGCGCTCCGAGGAGCACGGCGAGGAGCGCGGACACCAGCGGCCGCGCCGCGGCGACGCGGAAGGACGAAGCCGGTGAGCGGGGGGTCCCAATCCATGCCACCCCCCAAGCCCCCAAAGGGTGATCCTGTGGGCGCCCAGCCCCTCGCCCCGGGCCTGGAAGGCATGTCCCAGCTCGTGAAGCAAATAGAGGCAACGGCCAGGAACACCGAGGGCGACAGCCATGGCCGTGATCGTGGTGTTCGACAGCTCGGGATACCGGCCCAAGTAGTTACTTTGGGCCAGCAGTCCCAGTCCCACGTAGATCACGATCGGTCCGCGACGGACCAGTGGGCCTCGACTGCGATGCCGCGCGCGCAGGAGGGGAAGTCCCGGTGCTCGCCACAGCCGCCCCCACACCAGTCACATGCTAGCCCACCCGGGGGCACCCCACAGTAGTACGGGGCCGCCTGCCCGGGACGCGCCCGGATGCCCGGTGGCGCGACGGTTCTCAGGCCGCGACGGCGGTTCCGGCGAGGCGATCGGCGAGCGCCACAAGGGCAGCGACGCCGGGAGAGTCCGCGTCTAGGTCGATCGGAGCTGTGCCCTCGCGGTCGGCCGCCACGATCACGGGATCCTCCGGGATCACGATCAGCTCGCGATCGCCAATTGCCTCATGCACCAGCTCGACGTCGGAGTCATCACGGACGCGGTTGGCGAGCAGGATGATCTCCGCGAGCCCGGTGGCGAGCTCGATCGCGCGTCGCGCGACGTCGAGGGCCTTGGCGGTGGGGTTTGCCACGACGAGGACGACGTCGACCTGCCCGGCCTCGAGCCGCTCGAGGGTTCCCAGTCCGGCCTCGAGGTCGCAGACGACGCTGCGCTCGACGTGCTCGAGGTCGCGGATGAGGTTCTCGGGGTTGACGCCGCAGCACTGACAGCCGGGGTTGACGACATCCAGCCGCGAAGCCACGACCAGACGCACGCCATCGGGAGCATCGGCGCCGAAGCGCTCGACCATGCCCTCCGTCGTCGGCTCGTGCTCAGCCTCGCCGGCGGCGACGGCCTGACGCGCCGCGACGACCAGGTCGGTCTGCTCGGCACCGACGCCAAGTGAGACGCCGAGCATCGGGTTGAGGTCGGCGTCGAGGGCCAGCACAGAGTGACCCGCGCGCGCGATAGCGCGGGCAAGCGTCCCCGACACCGTCGTCTTGCCCACGCCGCCCTTGCCGACGACCGCGATCTTCATCGATGCAGCACCAGGGACGACCCTACACCAGTGCGTGGGCCGGAGCGCTCGGTCATTGCGCCGAGCCCTGATCAAGAACCGCAAGGAGACGCCTCATCGCCGCGATGGCGGGAGAGCTGGGGGCATGGTCGATCGGGGCGATACCGAGCCGCTCGGCGGCGGCCACGTCCGCATCGGCGGGCAGGGACGCCAAGACGGGCTCGCCGATCCAGCGCTCGACGTGACCGACGTCGCCATCGCCCTCGACCCGGTTGGCGATGAAGACCACATCGGCCCCAGGCGTCTGCAGGCGCGCCAGACGCGCCACGCGCCGGGCCGTGAGCG
>JAABUY010000832.1_pt1 | contig 47654 bp, 70 predicted proteins | sample 5560271 | NCBI WGS metagenome assembly JAABUY01 (sample SAMN10711886, study PRJNA513374) | rock metagenome | isolation source: Antarctica rocks | place: Antarctica: Victoria Land, University Valley | reverse complement strand
CCAGCGGGGGTGGAGGAAATCGGGAGCACATGTGTGGTTGAGGCGTGCTGACAGGGAATCGCCTAGATGGATCGTGGCGTTTGTGGCGACGCATTTGATGGGGGGGATCGCCGTTGCTCTCAATGCCTGGCTGTGCGTCAGGTGTCCTTCGCTTGGGGACTACCCAAGACTGATGGACGAGTCAGACCGAAGGACGCGTTGATACACTGTCTGACGGTGTCGAAGCCTGACATCATCTTCCTCGACGCCGATCGAGCTGCGGTACTTGCCGGGTCCGCAGCCGCCTTGTCCGACAAAGGTGTCGGCGAGGTGAGCGTCTCCTTCGAGCTTCGATCGCGAGCTGATGGTGTTAGATGTTCTGCTGGTCAAGTACCGCCTCTCTACCCAGCGAGATCCAGCGAGGGGTCAAGGTGAGTCTGATCGCAATCGCCGGCTCTAGAATCTGACATGCATTTCAGGATCTCGAACAGTTTCTCAGCAAGAAGACTTTATCGGTCCGGGATGTCCGAAATGGGAATGGACTTTATGGGTTGGAACCTGAGAGCGACGCCGTGATCTTCTTCACCTCAGGGTAGACCTCACCCTCCTCCACCTCTGGATATGCTGACTGTTACAGTACGAGCGGACCACCCAAGGCTGCGCTTAGTAACCAGCGGATGGCCCTCTCAAACATCTACTCCGGCATGGTCGGTTCGTACTATCCCGCTCACGATCTCCCCACCGCGCTGAAGCGCCACAGCTCCCGCTCGTGCCGCTCTCCGCGCAGGCCTACCCATCCCTCCTGTACCCCAAAAGTCCGATCCCCAACGTACCCTCCTCCTCGCCATACCGCTCTTCCACGTCACCGGCTGCCTCTCATGGCTCATGCGTGCGTTCTTCGCCGGTGCAAAGCTGGTCCTCTTGCATCAGTGGAACATCAATGAGGCGATACGGCTGATCGAGTCAGAAAATGTCAAGGTCATTGGCGGGTGAGCCCGGTGTCGTCGGAACTCGGCCAAGCTAAAATGCTCAGGGTTCCGGCAGTGGTGTCTAGTATCCTGCAGAGTCAGGGTTTGAAGAAGGATAGGATATTCGATACGGTCTTGTACGGCGGCGCACCGCCCAGTAAGGTGCTTGCGGCGGAGGTCAAGAAGAGATGGCCAAATGCGGGATTGTGTGTCCTCCTCTCACTCTTCTAGAGTACCGGACTAATGAGAGGCTAGGGTACAAGGATATGGTATGACGGAGACCAACGCGTATGCGTGCTCGATCGCCGGACAGGACTACGTGGATAGGGTATGCTCCTCTCGCTCTCCTAGACTATGGCTGACAACATCATACGACAGCCAGACAGCACGTAGGTCCATCAAGGACTGCGCAGGTGCTAGCTGATGGAACAGCGGCCCGGCCGTACCCGTCGCGGACCTCGCCATCGTCCATCCCGAATCCCGTAAACCACTGCCTACCGGCCAGATCGGACTGCTGCTGATACGAGGACCGCAAATCATGAAATGCTATTACAACAACGAGGGTGCGCTCTTTCCCCTCACAACGGATGTATGCTGAGCTTGTGCAGAGGCTACGCGCAAAGCGATCGACAAAGATGGGTGGATCGATACTGGAGATATCGGACTCGTCGATTCCGAGGGGTTCCTGTTTATCAAAGACCGGCGTGAGCTCTGACCCCGGCCCCACATGTTTCACTGACTGGTTTCTTTAGTGAAAGACATCATCATCCGCGGCGGCGAAAATGTCTGTCAACCTTTGTGCTTGAATTGGCTCAGAACTGATATGACTAGATTGTCTCCGCAGACGTTGAGAACGCTCTCTATGCCGATTCACGCATCTCGGAAGCAGTAGCCATCGGCGTCCCCGATGAGCGCCTCGGTGAAAGGGTAGGAGTGATGGTCTCGCTCCGCTCCGAAGCTGGGAACGTGAATGAGCATGACTTGCTCGACGCTGTCAAGCCGAGGTGAGCATTCACCTCTTACACATGAAACAAGGCTGATGGAGAGCTTAGATTGGCACGTCACGCTTGGCCGGCTATCATTTTCATCAATGATGGACCACTCCGTGAGTATTTGTCTGTGGTGAATCGATGAGGGCTAACGAGTGGGTAGTGCGGAACGCTAATGGGAAGGTGGTGAAGAAGGATTTGAAGCCGATGTTGATCGAGGCTTGGGAGAGGCAGACATTGGGGATGACGAATGGGAAGCGCAGCTGCTTGAGCAAACTCTAACGACATGGAGAGTTGCGGAAGAATCATACGCAATCATAGTCCGGTATTTAGTTTGACTCCGCATGCACGGAGTTGCCACTGGATTCGAAAGACTGCATACATGCCACAATCTTACAGGACGCTTTTCCCCCCCATGGTCAAAGGCCAACGACCGCAAAACCCCTCGATATCTTCGAGCAATGACGCTTGTTGCAACGCCTATCTATCGCCTCCTCGGTGGAGTATCATCATCCCTCACGCTCCTTCTTGGAGATGACCTTCTCGAATCGTCGTACGTCCTCCTCGGAGCGGACCGAGACGCTACCCTCCTCCGTGTCGGGGAGCGATCTGCGTCGTCTCTCCTTCTAGGCTGTGGGGATCGTGAGACCGAGTCCCTTCGCCTCCGAGGTGGTGAGCGGGGAGCAATGTCGCGTTTCCGGAGAGGTGGAGAGACATCTGCCCCTAGACGAGGAGGAGGTGATCGCGAGTCTGATCCATATCTCCTTCGTGGTGGTGACCGAGACCCGCTGTATCGCCTTCGAGGGGCTGAGCTCCCGTTCACCCGACGAGGCGGCGAATCATCCTTTCGACGAGGAGGTGGCGAGTCCCTCCAACGCGGCAGAGGCGAGTCAGCCCAGCGCCTCCGCGGAGGGGACTCGTCTCGCCTGCGTGGCGGCGACCTTCTACGCGGTGGGGACTCGTCACTGTATCTCCTCTTTGGCCGGGGCGAATCGCTGTACCTCTTCTTCGGCGGCGGAGTATCTGAGTTCCCCCTCTTCCTTCGCGGGTAGTGCGACGAGGCACCACTCTCCGTCTCGCTGTCATCATCACTCGAGCTCAGATCGGAGCTCGAGTCCGTGTCGGAGTCTGATTCCGAGCTCTCGGCCGCCTTCATCGCCGCATGCTGAGCTGCCAGCAGCTTCGGCGCGTTCTGGAGGTACGTCCTCATATCTTCCGTGACCTTACCGAGACCGATCGAGGTGAAGTAATTGATGGCGAACCTGGTATTCTTCGGGTTGTTCATCGGGAACATTCCGGCAAATGCCGGTCGGAGATCGGGAATCTTGAATCGCTCGACAAGCTTGCCCATACCCATCTCCTCCATCATCTCCTGCATGAAAATCTTGACGAAGATGCGCGATGAAGATGTAGTCTCCTCCTCGTTCATGTGCACCACGTGGAGGACTGCCCAAGAGATCGCATCGGAGGCAAGGAGATGACCGAAGAACCGACCGATATTCCGGAGCTTGTTGGTCTCGTATCGATGTATGGTGTCGTAGTATTTCTGGAAAGCTTCTTGAAAGTTGTCGGTCCAGACTCGGTTGAGCTTGCAAAACCGCTCGCCAATCAGACCGTAGAAGTTGGAATAGGATCGTTCCTGAGAGCAACACTCGATGACCATATTGCACAGCTCAATCTGAGAGAGCCGTCAGCCTTGGGCTACACATAAGTCCCCGAACATACCTCTCGGCCTTCTTGAATATTGATCTTCATAAGCTTGTGCACCGCTTCCTCGAAGTTGAGCTGCAGACGGCATCAGTACGCCCCTTGCCAACCAACAAGGATCACTCACCGAGTTCATGATGGTAAGGTAGATCGTCCGCCTCAGATTGATGAGGTTCGTCTCGGTCATATCCGTGATCCCAACCTTCTCTGGGGCTACATCGCCGTCCTCCTCATCCTCGTCCGAGTATTCATCCTCACTGCCTGACTCCTCGTCATCTTCTGAATCACCCAAGATCTCCCGCTTGATTTCGGCGTAACGCTCCTCGTTCTCCAGGAAGGTCGGATCGACCTTGAACAGGTCTGCAGAAAGCATCAGTCACCGCTTTATCTGACAAAACCCGATGGAGATCAAGAGACAGGGATCACTCACTCAGGCTCTCCTGCACCTGCAGCTCGTCGTCCAAAGTGATCCTATGCGTGATTTGCTCCTCCTCCTCCACCAAATCCAGCCCCTCCGCAATTGCCGGGTTGTCCTTGTACTTGTCCTTTCGCACTTGGAACAACACCTCGATCATGTACTGGCACCGCTTGCTAATGGCGCCTTCATGGAGTACCGCACGGAATCGCTCGAAGACGGTGTTGTTCGCCTTGGGGCTGTTCTCGGACAGGAACAGACCGACCTCTCGCATGAAGCCAACGGCGACCTCGATCGAGTCGTCTGTGGGTCGATCAAGGCAGAGGAGGAGGATCTGAAGGGAGACAATCTCGTGGGCAACGTATTGGTTGCAAAGGTGGGCGATGAAGGTGGATGTGGCGTGGCAGACGATCTGAGAGCCGTATCAGCACTCGGTAATGCCAATCGATGATGGCAGTACTGACCTTGTCATTCCGCTTGTAAGCTCGCCGGAACTGGCTGATCAGTCGGACCAAGACCAAATCTCCGACCTGCGGCAGTTTCGTATTGATGATCGCAATCAATGCAGCGAAGATTGGAGTAAAGGGTAATGAAGACGCCTGAGCGCGCATAATGGACCGTGCGAAAAGGCCTTTGCCTCGAATGAGGTTTTCGCCGAAAAGTTCGGGCACGACGTGCTTGATGTTCGATGTGTTGACCTGCCATCAAGTCAGCGACGTCAAGTTCATCTTATCAAGAATGATATTCGACACCGCATCGAATGACTCACCTTGTTTATCAACCCATTGATGCTCTTCCTGAGCGCATCCCAGCTCAATCTCTGATACTCCGCACTCTTCTTGTCCTTCGATGCCTCCGCTTGCATCGCCCTCAATCTCGCAGGCGGAATATATGCTCCACCGCTCCTCGACCCGAGCAGCTTGGCAAACTCCGCCTTGGCGCCCCCGTCCGCGACTGCCATCGTGCCGTTTCCAGCCGAATTGCCGTTGTCATTTGCCTTCACGTTCCCTTTGAGTTCGGAAGCAATTTGCGCTTCAAGCATGGCTGCTTCCCGCGCGCGACGACGGTGTGGATCGATGTCCATGACCTTTGGCTGGTCTAAGACGGGATCATTGGGTCCGGGGGTGGGTCGTGTGGAAGGCGGTGGAGATTGAGAGCGGCGACGGCGAGATAGCGGGGAAGGAGAACGGTCGCGAGGGCTGGGAGAGATAGACCTGGAAGCATATCAGCGGATAATCAGGGTATGACGAAGACCGCCAGTGTGTGATAGGCATCTTGACTTACCGTTTGCGCTTAGAGGCAAGGGCCTCGTCTGGCGAAATAGTTCGTGGACGTGATGAGCGGGAAGGGCTTCGTGAAACCGTAGACGGTCGAGACATGATGGCGGCTCCCCTGGTACCTCGAAGAAAAGGGTCTTCTTGCGTTAGCGTCTCAGTGGAATAACTTCTCAAGGCTACCGAGAGTTAGAAGAAGTGGGCAGGAGTGAAAGGCACCTGACTGAACGGCGAGGATGCAGCACAATTCGCAAGTCAGGACAATGACGTGGCATACTGCTTCCGGGTCCTTATCGACGTCGGTGCAAAACTCACGTGGACTAGGCCTCGGCTTCGGGTCCCTCACCTCTTACAACAATTGGACTTATCGCGCAAAAGGAGTACCGACATCCAGAAAGATGTCGACCTCGCCCGTCAAGGCTGCGCCTGACCATGCGGTACTTCTCGAATCACTCGAGAAAGCGGCAGACGAGTACCCGAAGCCGGAAGGGGTGACATTCACCTATGGGACCGCCGGCTTTAGGACTCTGTGAGCTGCCTTTTGCTGTGCCCACGGCGAGCATGGCGGCACATGAGCATCGCAGCTAACAGGATGTTCCTTAGAGCTAGCAAGCTGCCTTCTGTCGTCTTTCGAATCGCCCATCTCGCAGTTCTTCGGTCCAAGCGATTGAAGGGTGCGACCATAGGAGTTATGGTAACGGCGTCCCACAATCCAGAGGCGGTAAGTCTCCGCTCCTGTCTCCTGCGGACATCCGCTCATCTGCTTCCTGTATAGGACAATGGCGTAAAGCTCGTAGACCCTTCTGGCGAGATGCTCGATCAATCCTGGGAGGCCCATGCGACCGCCCTGTCGAATTGCCCTACCACCGCTTCCCTGATTTCCACGTTCACGACCCTGGCGACCCATCTTCGCGTCGACCTCTCAGCCCCAGCTTCCATCGTGTATGCACGAGATACCCGACCATCCGGTGAAGAGCTGGTGACCGCACTTGAGAAGGGTTTGGCGGTTTTCGGAAGCAGTACGAAGACAGTAGATCTCGGCATCACCACAACACCCATCCTGCATTACGTGGTCAAGGCGAAGAACGATAAGAAGGGGGAGTATGGGAAGCCGACATCTGAGGGGTATTTCCAGAAGATGGCGGCGGCCTTCAAGACGCTCGTGGTGAGCTGAAGTATGTTCACCTTTGAGCGACGATGATCAGCTGGATAGGGCAATCGAGGACCACTACCACCGCTCTACGTAGACTGTGCCAATGGAGTAGGAGCACTTGCCTTGGCCGACCTAGCCAAATACATAGGCGACACCCTTCCCCTTTATTCGCTCAATGCGTCCACCACAACTCCCGGCGCTCTGAACTCGCAATGCGGAGCTGACTTTGTCAAAACCAAACAAGCTCTTCCTCCTTCAATCGCTTCTTCTGGCATCCTCGCCAAGCCCGGTGTCCGAGGCTGCTCCTTGGACGGGGATGCCGACCGGATCATGTACTACTACCTGCAAGACGGGAAGACCTTCCGCCTATTGGATGGAGATAAGATCGCGGTCATGGTGGCGATGTTCTTGGGCGACTTGGTGAACAAGGCGAAACTCGAAGGGAATGCGAAGCTAAAGGTTGGGGTGGTACAAACGGCCTATGCGAACGGAAGTTCGACGAAATACCTCAAAAGCGTGAGTGAACCTCATGGTCTGAATCACCTTTAATCGTATGTCAGCGAAACATTCCCGTGACATGCGTCTCGACAGGAGTCAAGTATCTCCACCATGCGGCCCAGCGTTTCGACATTGGAGTCTACTTCGAGGCCAATGGTCATGGCACGGTCCTCTTCTCCCCTTCCGCCCTTACTACCTTACGATCCGCCCAACCCCACTCTCCCGATTCCGCAAACGCCATAAAACAGCTCCTTGCCTTCTCTGAACTTATCAACCAGGCCGTCGGCGATGCTCTGTCAGACATGCTGCTGGTCGAGTTCGTCCTTGCTCATCGTGGCTGGGGGGCGCCGGAATGGGATGCCGCGTACGAAGATCTGCCCAACCGCCTATTCAAGGTCGAGGTCCCGGATCGAACGATTTTCACCGTGTCCGACGCGGAGAGGCGATTGGAGACTCCAGAGGGCTTGCAGAGGGAGATTGACGAGGCGATGAGGAAGGTCGAGATGGGGAGGACGTTTGTGAGGCCGAGCGGGACGGAGGATTGCGTGAGGGTGTATTCGGAAGCGAAGTGGTCAGCCGAAGCGGATGGTGAGGAATTCCGATATTGTGTGGGGCGCTCACGAGCGATGTAGCACTCGGTTCGACAGTCTCAGACCTCGTACGGCATGTGAGCGGACTCATATAGCTCCCGCCTTGCAACGTCTCCGTACCCATTGTTCATATCCCCCTGCACTGTATATATTCGCATCATATAGCCCTCATGTAACGCCATGTATATATACCCCACACCCCAAGGATGTTAGGTTGCGTGGCATAATCGCAGCCCCAGCCTTATATGTCGTCCTCTTGCAGTCTGTCTATGCATTCTTGACATTGACCCTTCCGCTACAATGACGGCTCAGTAGGTCTACGATCCGTACCAATCCAAGACACCGCTGAACTTCTACTCGACAGCTCAGTACGCGAAGCGACCCACGCAGGGAGCTGGTACACCTCTGATGGTCCGTCAACATTCATCCCTTCATCTACCTATACCACACCGCTGACAGTCCTCATTTCAGGCCAGAAGCTGAGAACCGAGCTCGCCGCCAACCTTTCCAAAGTCACTCTTCTTCCCGAACTCGACTACGTCCCTCCAGTAGGAAACGCAAAAGCCATCATCGCGCCGTCAGTCTACCCCTTCGTCCCTATAATTCCTGAGTCAAGCCGAAAAGTAGGGGCTGACAGGGTGGACAAGGTAGTCATGCGGGTTATTCGTACTCTGGTCCAACAGCAGCTTGGGCGTACGCCGCGATCCCAACCCAGAAGGTGTACGTGCCATCCCCTTCGTTCCCGCAGCTTCCAAGCTGTCCAGAGGTTCGAGCCTGTTCGATGCTGATGTCTCGGTAGGAAACGAGTCTTCCTCCTCGGTCCCTCACATCATGCATACATCAACGGTATCGCGCTCTCCCCTTTCCACTCCTATGATACCCCACTCGGCGAGATCCCGCTGTGTCTCGAAAGTACGTGATTCTCACCGAATCAGGGAGTAGAAGTGCTGATGGCCCAAGCTATTGACGAGTTGAGGAAGACCAAGATCTTCCAGGAGATGAAACCTGGCGTCGACGAGGAGGAACATTCGCTCGAGATGCACCTGCCTTACATCCGGCATATCTTCACGGGGTACGTCTCTGGCCGATACATGAGCAAGATGTGGAGCTGTCATACGGTACAGGAGGGACGATCTGCGATTGGTACCGCTGTTGGTCGGGCATCCGAGTCGGAATACACAGGCGGAGCTGGATAAGGTGTTGGCGAAGTACTGGGCGGACGATGGGACGTTCTTCGTCATCAGTAGCGATTTCTGCCACTGGTGGGTCATTCCCTGCCTTCCCTTCCGCTTTTATCGTCAGTCTGAAGCGGGATAGGGGCACCCGCTTCTCACATACTCCATACTACACGACCGCCCCCTCCCCACCCAACCCTGTTCCTCCCGTCCCACAATCCACCCTCCCCGCATCATTTGAGCCACCCGACCTAGTCAAGCGCTTCGTGACCGCCACAACGGACAGCCCGATCTGGAAATCCATACAGTTCATGGATCACGAGGGGATGGACCTCCTACGCCGTCCTGCCGAGGACGGGGCTAAGGAGAAATGGGAGGCTTATCTCGATCGTACCAAAGTGAGTTCTACCCGCACTTGTCTGGGCAGAAGGTGATAACACGGGTAGAACACGATCTGCGGACGGAATCCGATCACGGTGTTGGTGAGTTTGGTGCAGTATCTATACAAGGAGCAGGAGGAGGAAAAGCGGCCGGAATTTGTGTTTGTGAGGTATGAGCAGAGTAGTCGGTGTGTGAGTGGGAGGGACAGTAGTGTTAGTTATGTGAGTGGGGTGTTGCGGGTATCGCAGTAGGACGATGAGGACGGTATCACATAGTAGTTTGGCGAGAGATCAGACATGTACATATCGGTACAGAGGCAGTCTGTTCAGACAATCCGGTCTCGCTGCAGGGGAGGTACTGATCCAGGTCAAGGGCTTCGGAAACAGAGGTTTCCGCCCACCCGAACAATGTGATCTGGTATACTCGTACATGCTCCATATGCACCCCTGTTCTCAGCGTCTCACTTTACATCCTCATTGTTCAATGTCGACGACCACATACCCCTTCATCTACCCACACCCATCAGCCTCATCCCAACCCCGCTAGCCCAGGTCAACAGAGAAAGGCGAACCGCGTTATCCCTAATCATCGCCGCATACCTCTCCGCCAACTCCTTGCAGTTTTGCAAATGATTCACCCCCTCGCCTCGATAACACTTCTTAAGTTCCTCTCGGACGAGACGGGCTTCCATCGCTTTGACCCAGGTTTCGCGGACGTGCTCCTCACGTGCGGCGTAGCGGCCTGTGGGGGGGGGAGGGGGAGGGGAGTTTGGAAGAGTTGAAGGACGAGCAGAGATGAGGCGAGTGCAAGGTGGAAATGTGGATGTCAGCTTGATGTACCAGATCGCAGAGAGTTTCAACCGAGTTTAAGAGGATCGGAAGACGAGGCCCGAAGAGGGGAATGAGATGGGAAGAAGGGGGTATGCGGACTTACGTCGAAGCTCTTCAGTGGATGGTAGTCGGCCCGCTTTGCCGTCGGACATATTGAGCAATGGCTTTGGGGATCAAGGTCACCGAGATACCGGGGATGATGAGAAGAAGGACGTCCATCAGTTCGGGGATCGTTTCAGCTGTCACCCTTTCCTGCCACGTGGCGATCTCTCAAAAGTGAGACACCGCGACTTCTTTCCCTGCTCTCCAAACTAGTCTCCATGTAAATTAAAAACCTTTTTTTTCCCTTCATATCCCTACATCATCCCAGCCATCCTTCCTCCCCATTCTACGTTCCGAAGTCAAGTTTCTTCCCCCATCGGTTGTTGAGAAGCATCTTCTTCGCGAGCCTGTCTCACATCCTACTTGCGGCGAGATGTCCTCCCACTGCATTACCCCCTGGACTCCTCCTAGCAACCTCAATTCCCCAGACACCCCGCAAGTGAGTACACCTGCCAGCGGCGGCGGTGAAGGTGGGGTCTGGTCAGATAGGTATCGCAGCTGGTCGACGGGGAACATGGGTGGGTTGATGGGGTTTGGTCAGCCTATGGGGTTTGGCGAGAGGGGAGGGGGATATGAGCGCCGCCCGGTGAGCTTTCCCTTCCCTTCAACAGGGATCCAACACGGAATTCTGTACTGGTAGATGGCTGAGGCTAATATGCGTCGCAGCTCAACGAGCTTCCAGGTAACCAGAACTCCTTCGCTCTCTCTTCACCATTCATCACCGCCGACCCCAATGGTGTCTGGGGTCCTCCGCTCCCATCGCTTCCCAGTCAGCGGCGCAATTTTAATCTTGAGGAGGTGAGTCCGGTCCCTTTCTCTTCCCGTCAGGTCCTCCACCTGTTTCGTCGAAACCAAAGAAGCCGGACTGATGGCAGAGCTCAGAGACTTGCAGCGGCGGAGGCCAAGATCAGGGAGTTGTCGTTTGAGAATACTAGGCTGAGGGAGAGGTCCTTCGTGGTGAGCACTGCCTTCGGCGTTGTACGCAGTCTACTACGTCTCATCGTCCATCTTCATTGTTGTCCCGTCAGCAGTCTCTCCATGTTTTTGGGGTCGGAACGGCGCATGACCTTCCTCCCTCCGCCTTCTACCTGACCTGCTTCCGAATGTACCAGTCTTCGAGTTCCGCTTCTTCCCCTTCTTGTGATTGGTCAACATCGTATGGATTGCTGACGTTCTGTCATCAACAACAGGACTCCGGTACTCACTCTCCCTCTGGATACGTGACTCCTTCGGTCAGCGCAAACTGCTCGATGTTATTCGACAACTTTAGCAACGGTATGGGTCAGATGGGATACGGCGGTTCCCCCGGTCAAGGAATGCGCTTCGGGGATGAGGAAACTGTATCCCACCTCACAAGGAGTATGGTTGGGGACGACGCGGTAAAGCATCCTTGATTCGCTCAATCCGTTCAGTCCATCGCGTAGGGGAAGGGAGCTGACCGCCAATCGCACCGTTCAGTCCAACAAGTCCAATTACGTTCCACCGCCTCATATGGTCTCTAGCGTTCTTCAGGGCAGCTTCAACTACTCAGAGCATCACACTGAATACATACGCCCGATCGTATGGATCATTGCGCATCGGCAACCGAGGAACAACGCTGAGAGGTGAGCCCGATAGCAGATGATGTGGTTCAGAGCGTATTGCTGACTATGATTAGTGCGGGCCTTAAAGCAGCGGTCAATGCGTTGGCGGTGAGTGTCTATCTCGATAGTACCTAACACGTAGGCTGACCCCAAGCTAAGACGCGCCTCGCCCTGCCTCGCGAGTCCGAACCCACAACGATCCTCATCAATTCGATCATCGATTGGGCAAAACCACTATGCTTCACCTCGTGCGGCAATTACCTCTGTCAACAGCTGCTCGAGCGGGGCGAGGTGGACGATAAGATCGACTTCATCAGGGAGATTCAGTGCGTCCTCCCTTGTCTACTTATCTTAGCTTCTTCAAGTACTAAGTGGCGATCAGGGAAGACTTGGTTTCTATTGCGAGTGACAAGTTTGGGACGCATGTCTTGTGCAAGGCGGTTGCGGTGAAGGAGCTTGAGGTGCATTGCAGACACGGTCAAACATAGGCGTGGCTGATGACATGCTCGTTTCTTGCAGGAGCCGATCTCGGAAGCGCTCTTGAAGCACGGAATCTTTGAATCGCTCAAAACAGGTGCAAGGAGATTATGGAGGGAAGTGAGTGGTTCTTCCCCCTTCTTCGCGCTCCGCTCACGCTCGCCCTTAGTACCTTGAGAAGTGCAGGCAGGTTAGGCGTTTTGAAATCTTTCACGAGTAAGTTGAACAGCTCTTGCCGCACGTTACTGACTGTAGGAACAGGATCAACCAGGAGATGGAGGGGAAATGGGCGGATTTGGCCTGCACCAACGAGGTGAGCAGCGGTCTCCATCAGGTATCAAACCTGATACTAACGTAGTCTACAGCATGGTTCCATAGCCGTGCAACAGGTGTTTGAGGTATTCGGATCCCAGGATCTCATGGTGAGTTCTGACGGGCGAACGAATACATCAGCGCTAATCTCCGAATTCCCGTAGGATCCTTGCTTCCGGGAGGTGGTCGTCACCTTCTCGGTGTCAAACCCTACTGAGGCTCTTGACAGATTGTTGACGACGTGTCACGTATCGCCAACAATCAATTTGGCCAGTATGTGTCTTCCTGCTCGAAAAAATTGCATTGACGGGATATGCAGCTTCGTGATCACTAAGCTCATCGGTTACCCGGCGATGTACCACACAACCTGTACTGCGATTCTTCAAGCTTACCCACCGGTGGCCACGACCCATCACGGCGTGAACTTCGCAAAGATTGCCCTCACAGAGGGCGGCCGAGCGAGCATCGTCAAGTACGTCGATGCAATTTGCTCGCAAGAGGATGGGTGAGTAAGACCTCGATCTCATCGGTCGTGTGCTGAGATTGGTAAAGTCGTACTCCGGGCATTGTGGCTATAGCAACTTCTTCCATCGGGAAGGCGCACCTGAGTAAGCGGATTCACCTATGACCTGAAGCTATAGTACTGATCGTCTCCCACAGCTTTCTTCCTATCTTGTGTATGTTTGACCATACTCACAACACCTCAACACTTACCAGCCACCTAGCTCACTCCTTCCGAGCACATCCGCGTCCGCCAGGTTTGTCGCTCGTACAGCACCACACTACGCAACGCGCAGAGCGGCAATGATCTCCTTCGCTCCCTGTAAGTGTATTGCTTCACACTTCTACGCTGCTGACCGAGTAAAGCGGTCTCATCCAAACTATCGGCTCAAGGAGCCGCTCCGGCACGAGCTGAAACGACCATCACGAAAGTTCCACCAAAAACGAAAGCCTCGATGCTCTACGACTAGATTTGCGACCATCATTTCACGTAACTTCACGAAAACCGCCATTACAGCATCGTTTCTCATTCTCGCAACAACAGTTCAAGCCATGACTCATGTCGCATCGTGCGTTCCGCCGTCAGCATTTCACATTCATGTCATAGGTAGTCATCCAAAGATTCATTCATTAAGCAACGCATTCGTTAGGCCTATCATCCGCGTCGGTGTAGATAGCCTAGGCAGATCTGCATGATGTGGCCAAGTTTATGTCATATCATCGATCATAGCGAGTTTCCGCTCATTCAGCTGCGCCTGTTTGCTCGATTCGCAGCTTTGGCCGTTCATATTGATCAACCCATGCAATGCTGAAGATACAATACAACAAAGTCTAAGCCGGTACGGCCCTACATCTGATTCCGCTTCTTGGCCGTCCGCATGTACGGTCGCAACAGCCACTCGACATCCGCCTCGGTCTGGTGGATCGTTCCTTGCCGTATCTCGTATGCTGGGCATGTGATCTGTCAGCTCACGACCCTCTTGAAGGACTTGGCTCCAATAGCCAAGCGTCCTGCTGGCGAGGATGTGATGACTAACGTTTCGCCTCGAACCGCGGCCCGACCTCTGCTAACTGTAAATCCTTATGCGAAGTCTTGGCAAAAACGTGATGCCTGTGCCATGTCAGCCTTCCAACGCCGGACACATCGGGGACCACTGCAGCCATCTGGGCTAAGTAAGAGGGACGCCCGGACTCACCTGAAACTAATGAAATCCTTCTCATTCGCAAACGTCATAACCCGTCTCGCATCCTCCTTCGGCACGGGAAACAGCGCCTTTAATATCCCCGTGACCCTCTCCCCCAGTGTCGTACTAAAGCCCTCAAAAACAAGATGGGGGTACTGCTCGCTGACCGTGCTGGTGGCATTCGAACTGACATCGTGCCGGAGGGTGACATTGTGGAGTGTGAGTGAGAGGGTGGGTCCGTGCGGGAGGTGGGAGATTATCATGGCGTCTGGACGTCCGCGGGTCTCGTGTAGGAGGATTAGGTCGGTGACGTTTTGGGAGAGACAGGCGGGGATGAGGGAACGGATCACGGTATTGCCTCGGTTGAGGCGGTAGGAGTTGGGGAAGACTAGGCGGAGTTCCTGGAGGATGGGCGGAGGGATGGAAAGAGAGGGGAGGGAACAGGGGAAGAGGGAAGGAAGGGGAAACGGCTACGTCAGCTTGCTGGTAGAAGACCGCTTGGGCAGACTGAGATAGACTCGACCCACTTTGGAGAACTGGAGTAACCGACTAGAAGGTGATCGGCTCGTGGTGATGACAATCTTCGGGTCATACGTCCCGACTTTGGCATATTCGTCATCCACATGGTTCTTCGGCTCTATCCACGGACTAATCAGCTTCCTCCCTCCCCACCTGGAATGGCGGCCTACCAGCTTGAGCTTCGTCCAGCACCAGATCCCGTCCACCCTCCTTCCGCACCTCACTCCGCAGTTCGGTTGGTAAAGGCTTCCCAGCAGCTAAAAGCTCCTTGATCCGCTGTTTTCGCTCGTAGATGGATCGCTCTTGCGATTCTTGAGATTTCTTGAAGATGTATTCACGACGCTCACGAGTTTGCCGTCGCAGCTGCCGAATCCATATCAGCTCTGGCTCTCCAGAAGAAATGCAGTATAGGACACTCGCCATGATGGCCAGGGCCGGGTGGGTTTAGGGCGAAAGAGAGATCCAATGACGGGGAGAAAGTTCAGAAATCTCCAAGCAAAATGAAACACCAGGTCCGGCAGGCCTAACAAACCGGAGTTTGAGTACAGTTCCGCCTAACACCTCGGAACGGATCGTGCCTCTTTGCTGAGGTTTCACGAACGTGCCAATTCTGAGAGTCTACAGCCATCCGATGAGCTCTATCTGGCTCGTGACGGATTTCGAGTGACCGTCAGAACACGACTTAGAGGAGCCTGTCCTTCGTCCCCATCTCCTCCTCGATTGCTGCGTTCCTCTTTCTTATTCCGTCCCGCATTATGCGATACACCACGTTCCTCGGCATACTCTCCCTAGCCTTAGCTGTCTCAGCGGAGCAAACTCCCTTTTCTGACTCATCCTCGTCCCGAGCAAAGTCGACTAAGAAGCGTCGTGAGTTGATCTTCCCTTCCCATTGTACTTGGTTCCAGCTGATCTGGCATTTAGCGCTAAAGGGCCGCTTCATCCATATCACGGACTTCCACCCAGACCCACACTACAAAGCTGGGGCGACCTTCGAATCAGGATGTCATAGAAAGCCGAAGAAGGATAAGGGCAAAGGTAGAGTCCCTGAGGAACGAGGTGGGGTCGAGGTGGAGGGTGGTAAGGAGAGGGAGAGGGGGAAGGATGCGGTCGCTGGGAAGTGGGGCAGTGGAGTTTCGTGAGCTGCCTCTCTCTGCCGCAAGCAGATCGTGTTTGCTGGTTTGCAGAACATGCAGCTCATAAGGCTCCAGGGATTGTGACTCCCCAATGTCGCTCGTCAATGCGACTTTTGACTGGCTGAAGAAGGAATGGGCGGACGAGGTGGATTTCGTCGTCTGGACAGGGGATAATGCTCGGTCAGTCGGATCTTCAACTTGGGTCCATCATCCGCTGATCGTAGCGTGTTGGTCGTCTGGCTGTCAGGCATGACATTGACCGATTGCTCCCTCGAACCCCCAAGGAGATCTTCAATTCGAACCGGATGATGGTCGACAAGATGCGCGATACCTTCCCGAGCGATGTGACGATCATTCCCAGTATGGGGAATAATGACATATACCCGCACAACGTCTTGGCACCAGGGCCTAATTCCGTCACGTCCGAGTTCCTGCAGTGAATTGCGAGCTCTCAGACTAGGTAAGCAAAGCTGATACCGACGCAGTATCTGGAAACACTTCATCCCTTCCGACTTCGGACACGTGTTCGAGCGAGGCGCCTACTTCTCTGCCGAGGTCGTACCCGATCGCCTGGGGGTGATCTCGCTCAACACGCTTTTCTGGTATGACTCGAATACGCGTCAGTAAAAGCTCCATCGATCGGGAAGTACAGCTGATTCGGTCCTTCCAGTGGTCGACGGATGCAGGGATCGGTCAAATGATCCCGGTGCCCTCGAGATGGATTGGCTAGAGGTGCAGCTTGAAGAGTTCAGGGAGAGGGGGATGCAGGTCTGGTTGACTGGCCATGTGCCGCCTCATATGGGGCATTACTACGACAACTGCTGTGAGTTTCGATCTTTCGGGCTACATTTGCGGTACTGAAAAGCTCCAGACTTGCGGTATGGGGATCTCGCGCTCCGGTATCAAGACACCATCGTCGGTCACCTGTTCGGACATATGTGAGTGGGCACTGCTAGGCCTTTTGCTCTTCCCGACACGAGGGCTGACCCTCTCAGGAATGTTGACCACTTCTTCTTCATCGACGTGGACGAGCTCGAGTCCGGCACCAATGTCCATTCCACGTCGTCGAACACCACCCTCAGCGCATCCAGTCCATATCGGATCAGTGGTCGATCAGCCAACAACGGTCTGCAAGATGAGCTGAAAAAGGACTTTGGAGAGATGCCTGGACCACAGAAGATCAAGCTGAAGGATTACGCGGTGATGAACGTGGCACCGAGCGTCGTTCCGACTTACCTTCCCGGTGTTCGGGTCTACACGTGAGGAGTTGCTCACTCTACATGTGGACAAGTTGACCTCGGTACAGCTACAATATCAGTGGAGTGACCCGAGACGGAAATGACGAGGACCATGCCGATCCGAACGAGCTCGTGAGGAAACGGAAAGGCGGTCAACGACATGACCAGCCAAAAAAAGACTGTTCCCGACCGGAGAATGAGGACAAGCCGCATTGCGCACTCAAGGACAAGCCTAGGTATTACTCTAAGGACTCCCCTTCGCGGAAGAATGTACCGCTCGCCCCCCTCGGATACATCCAGTTCTACCTCCCAGCCCTGGATCTGCAATCTGTCGACGCGCCGGCATGGGAGGTCGAGTACACTACGCACAAAGCTCAGCACTTCATCCCACACACCGCGACTCAACCAATGCCTGTACCGCTTCACCTTCTACCGGGCTTCGATGCCGGTTTATTTCGCGATGAAGGGGACGATATTGACGAGGAGATCACGACCAGGCGCGAGAAGTTCCGAGCCGAGATGAAGAGGATCACTCCCTGGGGTATGAAGGACCTCACTATCGGGAGCTATGTCAAGTTGGCAAGGCAGCTGGTGGCGGAACGGAAGATGTGGAACAAGTTCTCTGAGATCATGTCAGTAGCCTGTTCCCCATATGGTATGGGGTCGTCCGCGAGGAGATCAGGATAGGCTCATGTGGTTGTTGATACAGGTACGTCTCCAGCGATCCGTCGTGATCATGGGTTTCCGGACAATGTAGCCCATATACATGGCGACGATTCATACGATCAAGGCGTAGCGAAAATCGGGTGTTTTGGAATAAGACCATAGTCTTACTGGTTTCCAGGTGGTTGCAGGTGGCCCAATGGCTTCTGCATGATACCCACGCTTGTCTGGGATCACTCATTGTCCGCATACGGCTGGAACGCTGACGTGCTAGTCACACACGGTGGCTCGAGTCGAGAGACCGCCTCGACAGAAGGCGTGTACGAGGCCGATTCGACAGTCATCATAGGCTATTCAAACCCAATTCATCTCGTGTATTCAACTTCGCTCATGAGGTTCGCCATTCGCTTCGTGAAGTTCTACTATGCACTCTGCGGCCAACGCGCCGTTAGCATCCCTTGAACGGGCTTCGTCGATCTGACCTACCGATAATATTCAGATAGTATCATCGACACTACCCAGAGTCTGACGCATTGCAACCTGTGAGCACAAATGCTGCAGTCGACTGCGTCGCGTATGGCCTGGGGTATTGACCATTTACCTTTCGCGGCTGCGAGTGCCGCCCCTGCCGCTCGGTTGCGCAGGTGTCCAAACCTTCCGCCAACAAGTCGGTAGGCTTGGCAGCTGTAGCCCTTCAGACATTTTCGACCGAAATCGTCAAGACCGTCGTTCATGCGCCGTCCGGAGTAGAGATTCTCCATGGGGGCATCGCTTGCGAGGAGCCGCGATATGTGGAGATGCTTGAGACGGTCAAGTTAGGTCGGCGCGAATCGTTTGAGAATATCCGAAGCGAAAGCAGGCATCTGATAAATCATGGCGGAAGCAGTCTTAGCTGACGATTCTTTGGCGAGCGTCTCATCGGCATTCGCGGCCGCAAGGGCAAAGCTGATGAACGCATCGGCCTCATCCTGGGTGACGTAGATGAGCTTCAGAACGAGGCAGACGTCGTATGCGTCGGAGATCACGAGCGCCTCCCAAGCAATCGAGCTCCGTGGGAAAGCTGTGATCGTCTCCTTCATTGAATCGCGAATGAGTTGGAGGACGAACGCCAAACCTCCCGATGTGGCTGACGACAGTGGCATTGGGGAACCGTCCTTCGTGGGAATGGTAGTCGTGGAGGCATCTCGAAAAGAAGTTGGAGATGTCGACTAGAAGGTCGCGTCGACGTAGAAGCCGACATATTCGCTTGTAGGATGGTGGGAGATTCGGGCCTGGAGAAGTCTGGATGGAACTCGAGAGCTGGGGTGCGGTGATTTCGGCAACGGCTGAAGTGGTCAGACGCCTCAAGAGTCTTGGCAGGTTGACGCTCACCCGGTTGATCGACGTTGAGGTTGATCGTCGACATGGCAGTAGAGAGACTCATTCTGACAAAGTCTCACTGCAAAGAATGAAAGAAGTGTGATGCAAAAACAGCTGGACGAAAAGTTCATCAAGTAAAGTCAGGTATAACCAGGTTAGGGGGGAACTCTTGCGCTACGACCGGAAAAGATGCGTTGATCCGCCTCTTTGTCCGGCATGAAGAATGATGTCTGTCTCGGCTGATTCCATATCGTTGATGAGTTAAAGCAACCAAAACCTGATTGCTCAAACCGCTTGCCCTCGAAGAAGAGGACAATGACCAATAGTCCGCGCAGTGAGCCGATGGACGCATTTGGTCATGCATATCGCTGAGCTGAAAATGGATGAGGTCATTGCCCTTGACCTTTCTAGTCCCCCTCAGTTATTACTCCTTCTCCGTAGACGTTCAACCAACAAAACGGAACGAGCGGTGGAAATGGACATCGACGACGAGTGGCGGTCGCGGACATGACGGGGTACTCCGTCAGGTTGATATCGAGTCCTGCTAAACCACGTCAGGACAGGTGGGCAACCACCCGCCAGCGAGAATCCCGTCGGGGCGAGGGAGCTAGGGCCGATGGGCCGGACTATTGGCTTCTTCTCTGTCTGCCGCCATGAGGTCTGCACGTTACCTCTTGATAGCCTCTAGCGTGGCACTCCTCGAGTCCGTTTTTTCCGCTCCTCAACCTCAACCGGCCCAACACGTCTTCCCTCTGTGTCCTGATCCTGATCGCACAGTGACTTTCTACGAGTCTCACACCGAATCTCACATCCTCTCGATCTTGTCTCAATATGAAGATCCTGTCGAAGCCATGCTGTCCCTTCACCCGTCCCTTGAAGCCGAGCTTGCCGAGCCAAGACTTTTGCAGATCATGGACAAGGAGGGGGAGACAAGGTGGATGACCGAGGGCGATAAGATGAGGCTTAGGAGGGCAGGCGTGGACTTTATCGACTTGACCGGGAGGAGTGGGTTTGTGTATGTTGATGCTGAACCAAGTGAGCCGCTTTTGAGTCTCTCCCCTCGAATACATGTACTTGGTTTGATGTCTCCATCACCTCCCGGTCGAATCGTTAGAGGCCCACCCAGAATCACCTGCTCGCTACTGGCTTACTCTCGCTGACATCACCTCTCTGGAGACCTGCCCGACCTGACGCGGCAGACTCAGGTCCGGAAAGCTTTCCTGCATCTGTCGACCATCAACATGTTTGAATTCCTCGAGGTGTTCACATCATACTACAATCGGTTGTACACCAGTGAGACCGGCGTCAAAAGTCAGAGATGGCTGTATGACGAGATCCTGGACGTGAGTATAGTTTTGATTTTCTCTGTTAGCCACACACCCGGTTCGCACTGGAAATCTCCTCCTGGAGCCGATCTCTGTGCCTCGTATTTGGTTACATTGACGTTGACATATCAGCAGATCGTCCGAAAAGCGCCATCGACATGCCGCCTCTCCATTGAACGATTCCCCCACTCCTTTCCTCAAGATAGCATCATCGCCCGGTTCTCCCCCTCGGGCACCCGGGACCTCTCTCAGCCCGTCACGATCATCGGTGCTCATCCTGACTCTGTGAACCTATATTTCCCCCTCCTGAACGCGCCCGGCGCGGACGACAATGGATCAGGAACGGCAACTATCTTGGAGGCTTTCAGGACTCTAGTCAGCGTCGGTTTCGAGCCGGTACATGGACCGGTGGAGTTTCATTGGTGGGCAGGGGAAGAGGCTGGGCTGCTTGGGTCGCAGGTGCGTCCGTCTTCGGCTCAAGATCGGTGACGTGTGTTGAGACATCGATCGTAGGACGTCGCGGAGGAGTATCAACGAAGAGGAATCAAGGTTGGAGGCGTACTAAACGTGGATGAGACTGCATTTGTCAGGGCCAACTCGACCCCCGCGATCAGCTTGGTTGAGGTCGGAGCTACGCAGAGTCTGAATGAGTGGGTGCATAACTTGGCGAAAGAGTATGTCGATATCGAGGTCAATTTCTCGGGCATGATGTAAGTACCGTTTCTGTCGTTGATAAAACGAAGCTCGTACATGACTCATCGATCGATCTCCAACAGCGGTCGCAGGCTTGACCACCAGTCCTGGACACGACACGGATACCCAGCAGTCTCGATTGTCGAAGGCGATCAAGCCGAGGGCGCATGGTTGCCTTTCCCTCATACAGGTGAGAGACCGTTAGGATGGCCAGAAAGACCGTTTTTCACTTTCGCTGATATGCGGCGGAAAGTGATGGACCGAACGGAGATTCCTCCTGCTGTCGGAGAATTCAGCTATGAAGTACATCCGTTTCTGTCCCAAATTCTCGATAGGATATCCAAGCGTCAAGCTGACGGAGCCTTCCTATAGCACATGAAGCAATTCGCCAAGGTCGCCGTCGCTTTCGCCTTTGAGCAGGCCGGGACGGTGGACCACAATTGGAGGCCTACAAAGGCAGCTTAGGACTCGGTCCATCTACAGAGTCGATCACAGAGGAAGAAAACGCTAGGGCGTAGGGATGCAATAACCAAGTATCCAATGCAGATCGTCGATAGCCCATCTCGCGTCACCGCTCTCGATCCAGGTCGCTGTAGACCGATACGGCGCGTGCCTTACTCAGTATTCCCATCGCGAGCTCTTTCAGCCTGAAGCGGCCGTCTTTGGAAAAGTCGCCGAGCCAGACGACGACTATTTAAGGTCAGGACGCAAATTTAAAATTGTTGACCAGCAGACGCACCTAAATGTCCTCCCAACCTCGCCCGAACCCATTTCATGACAGTACGGCATTCCTCGCTCTTCATCCCACATGATCCATGACTCTGACACCACGCCGGCAGATCAAACCTTTTGCCAGCGCGTCATTCCGGCATTGTTGGACAATCTCGAGGCGTATGAAGTATGCCGGGCGTGAAATTGCTCAAAACGTAGAACGTGAACTCTGACATGACGTCGAAGTCGAAGCCTGTCATTCCGGAGCACATCTTGGCGAGCTCCTCCTGCCCTCTGGGCGAAAGTGATGAACGGATCGGTCTTGCCTTGGCTGACATAAGCGCTTGTGATAAGGGTAGCAATCCGGCGCAGGTCATAGGCGTCAGCCATGATGAGGGTATCCCAAGGAAAGCGCGGATACCAATATCAAGGCTTTCAACAGCACCGCGCAGGGTCTCGACAATTACTTCAGATACAGAATTGCCTGCTTGGCATACGAGATGGTCCCAAAGGAATCAGGTGGGAACAACAAAAGAGCCTAACGATGGCCGGCCGGGGACAGACGCGTGTCACGTGACTCAATTCTGTGCTTGTTCACCTCCATTTTCTTGCAACACTCGACAATCAGCCCGAGATAGATGGGATAAAATCGACTCGTCTTGGGCTAGAGATGCCTGCGCGGACAGCAGACAAGGTGAGGCGGCAGGAGCAGCAGGAGAGAGCAGTAAGCCCTGACTGTCGAGCTAATAATTACAATACCGGGCTTGGCTTGGATCGAGGAGCTGATCTTGACCTGATAAATAGTACGATTTGCAATGGAAAGGGGGCATCGAGGTATGCCCCTGATCCGCAGACAATCGAGGATCGATGCTGATTGTGTTGCAGGGAGCGATACGGTGGACGATTTATGGCGCACTGGCTTGTACCGTCGGACATCTGTCTTGGCCCTTGTTCCGGTAAGTGAATCCAGCATAGCACAAGGTGTCCGCTCATGATGGGTTACAGGAGACAGACATGGGCATTGAAAGGGTTTATCACCAGTTCCGGTCTGTCATCCCCTGTGTAAATGTATGAGATTCAGCTGATCCGATTCAGCGAGTGTGGTGGGTGTAGTCGTTGGTGCAGGTAAGCTCTCCTCACTTCCCGTTATCGCGATGCTTACGGCTCTTTCTCCGGACCCTCCCTCACGCTCCTCTCCTTGTCGATCGTATTTCGTCAATCGTTGCTCGCCTCGTGATCGACTCCCTCGCGCCAGACAATCACCTCCAATCATACGAGCACGATGTTCGCCGTAGCGAGAACGCTTTGCGTCGTCAAGCGCGCAATGATCTGGCTCGAGAAGGGAAGATTGCGACGGAGGGGGAGATCAGAAATTGGCGGGAGACGAAGGACAGGAATGATGCACAGAAGAGAGAAGCGGGATGAGGTACGCTGCCTTTCTGTCGATGCGCTGAAGGGCTGATACGGTGTCTGGGGTGTTGTTAACTGTGATACTACAAGACTACATGGTCAGCGATCAGACATGAGCGGTGCAAGCTGCGGTATCCAAGATCTCTGATCCATCAACTGAAGCTCCTTTGCATCCTTATCCTTTTCTCCGGATACTGTCGCTCAGCTGAATATTCGGGATCGACTGATCTGAACTCAAGCTTGAAGCTGGATAGGATGTCAGAATGCTCGGTGGTCCGGCTCATTGGTGTCAAATCACTTTGCACCTGATAGGAGGGAGAGAAATGATCATCAGGAGTCGATCCATGCGGCTTTCGTCAGCTACCTACTGATCCATCGTTCCCGAGCAGGATGCCGGGGATCGGACCGTGAACGGGAAGCAGGGACGCCAACGGAGACAACGATACCACCGCGGCCGATGCCACCGCCACCAAAATACTTTTCAGCTCGGTATGAGACACGACATGGAGGAGAGGTGATTCCTAGGCTGTCTAGGTGAAATGATGCACTATGGTCTTCTTCTTGGACAAAAGCCGTGACAAGCAGTATAGGACTTCAGCAAAGCAAAGGCCTTCATGTCTGAGATCGATCGATGCTTCTTCACTTTCCGCCGATGCGCGGTGATCCGTGCTCAGGAAGCTCACGTGAGCCTGAAACACTCCATCAGGGTACCCTTCCGCTTGAATCCCTCTTTCTCGAGCATCATCTTTGGCTTCATTTCACACGTTCCTATCAAATACGTTCTCGAGCAATGAAGAGAAACAGCAATGGAGAACCTGGTAAGCACAACAGCCTCGCCCAACTCGAAGATTCTAACCATCACTCCGCCAGTCTCTGATCTTCCATGTTCCGACTTCTTCCAGAACGTTACCACGACCGCGACCCGAAAGCTGATCTGCCACTCCACTTCCCATCGGCCACTTCGGCTGGTTTGGCCTTCGTCCTCGCGTTGCTACGCGAGTCCCTCATTGGCGGAGCTCAGCCTTTCCGAACACGGCCATTGCTTGGGATGCCCTTGAGATTTCCGATGCGTACGACCTGCCCATCGTACGTGTCCTCATCAAGAACTCGTATACCAGCCATGACGGCCCCAACCCATGCATTGGCTTCGCCCTAGCCGCCGCAACCAAGGACGAGTCACTCGTCAAATCCTCTTCCGCCCTGACCTGCCCGTACGAAATCCGCCAGATACCCGCTTTCGCATCGAGAATCCTTAATCGCTTCGCTTCGACCTAACTCGGATCGCCTGAACGACCTTCACGGCGCAAGCTTCGAGACGTACATGACTCTCCGTCACACGATGTTTGTCAAGCAGAAGATGTCGGACGGGAACAAGGGTTTCGGGAGGAGGTGTTTATGATGATCAGAAGAGTGTCTCCTACCTGGACGTCAATGCGGAATGCCTCGAACTGCGACACAAGGCAGTCGGTCCGGCTTTTGAGGCTGCCCAGGCGGAGAAACCGATTCCTGAGGCGGTGATAGAGGTGGTGAGGTACGATACGTGTGCGAGGAGGTTTGGTGAGGACTTTCCTGGCGGCCAAAACGTTTATCATCGGACTCAAGAGGACGATTTGCACAATGGGATCAGTACGTATTTTCGATATCTAAGCTGATTGCGGACTTTTGCCGCAGACTGGTCGCAGACTGGTCGCGGATTGGTCGAGGTTGACGAGGAAGTCACCCGGAGAAAAGATCGGATGGGGGATGTCGTGTTGGAGCGAGGTCGGGATCGAAGAGGTAGCCACTGGACCCCCGCTGGTTCTGCTGAGGGCGACTTGACTCGTTAGGTAGGAAGGTCGACAGCGCGTGAAATGCGTCATTTTGAACAACACCATTCGGGATGTACACTTCACTCGCTGGAAATTTCATCATCAGCGCTGCCAGCGGGGACCATTAGGGTTGCTGAGACATGATCCGATCTCGAGGGACGAAACGGGTTGCCCGATTTCACGCTGAAACGAGTGTATGCACGTCAGCTTTGCTTCATGACAGGGTCGTTTGTCGAAGGGGTTATCGTTTCCTCCTTTAGCTCATTTTTCACAATTGGCCTGCTGTCATAGCTTGGATGAATACGATTATTGTCTGCGTGCTTTGCTGGTTGCAGAGCCGACAAGATTTGCTATATGTTCACACGATGGTCCCTTGGCAAGGGCTGCAAGGCAACAAGCTTTCTTCACAGAATCTGTTTGGGGACTTCTGTGCTTCTAGGTGAGAACGGGGATGCAATCTAAGGGAAGCATCTCCTATATTGATATGAGTGCATCCAATGTCCCCTAAAGATTCCCAGAAAACCCTGCGTACTCATGAGACTGGGAACAATGACTGGACGCGACGGTGTCACGGATCCTGTCACGGATGACGGCTCGGATCGGGGAGTGCCACAGACTAAGACTGGAACACGGAGTGTCTCTGACTTGTCACTGGAGGTATTGGGGTTGTGACCCAATGAGGTGGACTTAATCTGGAGTTGTCATATCAAGAATCACGTTTCACATATGATCCAAAGCTGGAGGCTCTGTCTCCCTTTTGTTTGGACTTATATCGCGGTTTGTAAGTAGGAACTGGCTGAATCCCATTATAACCTGGTGGTGTTATTCATGACACAGACGATCTGGATCGCTTCTACTGTAAGCTCAACATGTCGTGGGTTCGCTTGAAGAGCACATGTCGTGCTATTGTTGTCACTTGGACACTACAATACCACTGACAATGCTGTCCCTGTACAAATCTATGGTTGGGCATGAGACGGAACGAAATGGGTGAAGCAAACTAACCAGACCCATCTCTGCGCCAAGCACACAACTGACAACGCATTGATCTGTATAGAAGGATGCGATCTTTCAGCAGGATGCAGTCTTTTCTGCCTTTTGTACCCTACAGGTGTCATCCATCTTCTCTTGCCCCGTCAGGGTTCTGAAAGGACTATCAATACAAAATCGACTGGAACTAGCGCTCTGCCCATCTTACTTCATAAAGCCAAAGGATGGACTCCGGCTATGTTCCATGAGTAACTTCTGGTAGAAAGCCTCCGATAACAGCCTGTATTACTTACACCACCAACAAATACATATAACAAGCAGCCACATCACCATCCCCACTTATCCATGCCTAGTATCAGCAGCAGAGCATCCTCATATCAGGAAGTCTGGGCGGAGCTTGAGGAGAGGATCCATGCTCATGAAGCGTCTATCCAGTCATCACAGCCCATCAACTTATTGAATGATCTGAACCCCCAAGTCAGAATGCTTGATGACAGCACAGATCACGACTTCATCCATATGCAAAATGTCAGGCAGTACATCAACCAGCGTAAGCTTGGCAGCAAAATGACTGAAGAAACGCTTGCCAGTCACTTGGCAGCTGTCCACACCAGGTTACTAGGAACAATCCAGGCATCCAAGGCTCTCTGCACCTTACGTGACAAGAACAATTATCCATTGGGCATTCTTTCCACCAGATACAGGCCATCACACTCCAAAAGGCCACACAGTATTGATAAGCTCATTACAGACCTCAAGGGCTGCACAGTCAGGGACAAAGACCATCTGAGTGATTTAGCGTATCTGGAAGAACTTCAGCCTGACATCCAAGATACTCTTTGTGATCACAAGCGGAAAGTCATTTCTCAGATGAATGATAAAACTCACACTCTTGAGGGTATTGAAGCCATCAGAGATATTGTTCAAGCTTATGAGGCGGTGACTGGTATGTTCAGTGATTACTATCCTTTGTTTGATGACAGCAACAACCTGGAGTCCCGAATTGAGAAACTCATATCCAGTGTGGGAGAGGATGAACGCCACGCACCAGAAGTCTGGGACCAACTGGAGATCGTCCACAAGCCGTCTGAAGCTCAGACAGCAGGAATTGAGGCTTACATCAGCAGCATCAGTGAGAGAGAGCTTACAAACAGTCAGCGACTTGACTGCCTCCAGAAGCAGAAGGAACTCAAATCCATCATACAAGAATACAAGCAAACCCACCTTGATGACTCATCCAGACGTTTTAATGCTTCCCTGAAACCAATTGATAGGTTGACTGCTCTGTTGAGGTCTGAGGACAATGACTCTGGCCATCTGCTACTGCTTCTAACAGAAGGACGGGAAGTTTCAAGACAGACAGAGATGGACGGTCAAACGGACGAGCTGGAAGATCATATTGAAAATGTGAAGAAGCACAAGGAGCAGAGCCGGCAGCTCTATGATGAATTGCCCTTCAAACGAGACAGGTCGGCCGGAATTTCCAAAGCCGACTCATCCTGAAATATCTTCTTCAAAGCTTTCAGGGAGGAGTGCCAACCTGGCCAGAGGGTGGGTGATAGAGTGACAGAAAGGCGAGTCAGTATTGTGATATGCATATAACCGACAATGCAGCTCTGAAGAGAACGAGCATGTGGTATTTGTGTTGCCGCTTGAGATGAACGGTAAGGATTTTAGACAGCGGTGGAAGCTTTCCCGACCGAAACGATGCAGCGTGGCTGTCTGCCATGTTCAGGCTAACGCGGGATCGCATCATGCCACTAACACCTGTACTATTGGAGGGAATCGAGGCAGAGCCTCACAAAGCTTGACGCTGCGCCTGCAACCGCTGATGGTGCTCATGGTGCTCATACCTTATCAGGCGATTTCCTATCATCTATACCTGGGATACAGCGCGGAGTGAATCACCGAAAGCTTGAAACATGGATCAAACCCGGGTTTTTGTTGAGATTCGATCACCTGTAGTGAAGATGCCATATATTGGGAAAACTACCAACTAGGCCTGCCAGCTAGCTGGATAGGCGAGCAAGATTAAACGCCTTCGACGGAACGAAATCAGTGCCTTGGACCTCGCTGAAACCAGACTACGGTTTCGGCATGACCTTCTGATAAGAAAATGATCGGAAGGAGAAGCTGAGCGGTCATGCGAGCGCGAGGCTCTCCATTCCTCTTTGCATGCCATCAAAAGCAAAATTATCTCGGTATAAAGCTTGCCTACCCTTCGCAGCTATCCTCAGCCGGTTCGATTCACCTTGGTACACTTCGATGACGCCGTCCCCTTTGCAGTCATCGCTCCCACGGTGTGTCCAGCCCGTCACGGCGATGACCTCGTCACCTTCTTTGCATACAATTTCATCCTCAGACTTGTTGAGCGGTCAAATCAATACCATCAGCCCGAGCACCACCGAGTGACCGAGCCAAAAGCTGGTAAGCTCACTTTCATCTGACCAGGAACCTTTACAGCCGACTGACGACAATCAGCTTCAAGGGGCTTCTTCCATCGCTTCCACATTCCTTGACACATGGAGAAGCGATGAGGGTATCATCCGCTGTTGTACTGTATGTGTGCGAGGAAAAGCTTAAAGTGCTGCCTAATGCGGCGGGGAGCGGGTAGCTGACCATGTCTCCGCGCGTGTCCTGTTCAGGCTTACACCCACTTGCTCCTGGAACACTGGTCTGTGACTTCGCAATCATTTCGATTCTAAGTACCACCCCAGTAGACTGTGCTGGTGCTCTCCCTCCTTGCCAAACAGCTTCCTTTACGTGCAACATTCTCGACACACGATAGCGCCATTATGTTACACCGTAGGGTCTACCTTTCTGGACGCAAAACACAGAAGATCTATCACCCTTTCTTCATCATCCCTTCAACCCGTCTGGGAAGTATTTGGTCACAGAACTTTCCATACTAAAGCTCATCATCATTCCCCATCCCCATCTCCCATTTATATTTCAGTCCTTACCGAAGTGGAGGATACAGTGCATCCCACTTGGTGCAACAATGCTCCATCAAGACATCAAAGCTTCAACATCATGCAATCTACCGCTCCTAAGGAAAGTCTTCACGGTGTGGAAGCCATGGTTGGTGTCACGGACCGTCGAGCGCTTGCACCCGCCGACTATATGACGTGGTTTTCACTTACGCTTATCAAGGGGAGATATCGAAAGAGATCTAGAGGTAGCTCAAGGTTGCACGAAATGACTCGCATCGATCAAAGGACGGTCTGAACATCCCGTAGCTTGACGGATCGTCGGTGGGTGTAGCACGATAACAAGAGTTGTCTGTGGAGGCTCAACACAGATGTGGATGATGGTACGCTATGGATAAAGACTATGGGGTGACAATAATGATACTCAGAGCCTAGGTAAATATTATGAGCGGGACCCTCTACTATATCTCCAGTAACCCTGGCAAACAGACTGGAACCTCGCGGAACCTTGTCCTTTTCCCTTTGGCCTTTCCTGAACATTGGTCAAAGTGTCATGTCGGGGGCGTTATCCCCTCTACAAACAAGGCAGACTACATGGAGGAGCAGCACTTTGAGTGGTGTGAGGATTCACCAACTTGGTGACGTGTTTGGGCTGACGAGAGATGCACCTAGTAGCCATCAGGTTCTTGGAAATACTGCGCGAGTACGCTTCGGGACGACTAGGTTGACAGAGGAATATTCATCTGACAGGGAGAGATGATAGTCGGCTAGTAGCTCCAGACAGTTCCCTTCCCGCTTCTTCCCGTGTTCCCGCTTGAATTCTTCCGACCGTACAAAGGGTGTCGTCCATGACACTTGGCATACTGAAAAGTCAATTTTGGCAAACTCTCCCAGGATTGCTTGTCTGAGGCAACGTTGATGATGTCAAGGTCTACAGGGGAGCTCAGGTGAGATCTGGAATGGTTACATGCAGTGGTGTAGAAGCCTCTCTTTATACGGAACGATGGACACCCTACTTAAACGGGCCTGGAGTGCAGCAACGTTTTTAAAAATGCGGACTCCTCCCCATTAGTCAGACCTTCGTCTCACTGAGTGAAGCTTGTGAAGGGAAGCATCCCCAAAGTCCAAGGACTTTAAGTCGCTTGGACTTAGCGGTTGCTCCCCGATGAAACAGTGAGATTGTCGATCAAGCTCTTCGTACCCCCTTCCCAAAGTGGGTTGATCAGTGAAACATCCTCGTCAGACCACTCTAAGAATCCATCTGAATCATGCATGCAGCACGGAAATAGATATGCGAGGTATATGATGCAGCCCATTACTAGTTGATTTGTTGTTTTATCAGTCTTAACCCGCCGTCTACAGCATAATAGCTCGCTAGTCGTCAAAGAGAGATGGAAACTGCACTCCGTCAGCTTGGAAGCTATAAACACCCGTAAAGACTGCGAAAGCAAACTGACCTCTCTTTCGTCTGCCCTTGCCTGGGTCAAGGGCATGAGCTCCCAATCGTCCAACCCAGACTCCTCATCCACCACCCTCGCCCTCTCGTCCTGCATCGGCTCTTCGCTCCTCTCCATCCGAGGTACGTCCCGCTCGTCCGCAACGAGTATCGTCAGATCAGGCTCAAACAGTCTCGACTCCCCTTGGCTCATCTCCACCGGCGGCCGGTTCTCATCCCCCTCTCGTTGACTTCCGTCAATCCCGATGCCCTGCCTCTCCTCCTCTTCCTCCGCGTAATCCATCTCATCCACCAGGTCCTCCGGGCGCACACCTTGGAATCCGCTGAGATCAAGCATCTCTTGCTGGGTCATCCGGAACCGCTGTGATTTGGGTGGGAATGGGATGTCGGATTGACTCATGCTCGGTCCAGCACCTTCTGTCTGACTGCCTCTCTGCCCAGCACCTTCCGTCTGATTCCAGCTCGGGCCTGCACCTTCCACCTGACTCCCGCTCGGTCCTGCGTCTTCCGTCTGATTGCCGCTCGGTCCTGCTTCCCGCGTCTGGCTGCCTGCCACATTCCATCTCCCGCTCGGGAGGAAGAACGGCAGATCCCTTCCTCCGTTGCTCGTGGTGGCCGGAGCGGAATTCACCACCACCGCCGCTCGTTGACTCCCGCCGAAATCGAGACGAGTCTTCTTTTTCGGCTGCTCGGACATCTGACGCTTCGGCCCATTCCCGTCGGACTCGCTAAGGGATCGCGTGACCTTCCGCTCGGAAGAGGATCCAGAGCGAATTTGTACCTTGCATCGAGGGGGGTCGAACGCGTCCGACGTAGTCGTGGCGATGGCACAGAAGATCGCGAAGCCGTCTTCAGAGGTTTCTTCCGTGCTCGTAAGTGTGAGTGGTTGGGTAGCTTCGGAGAATGCGATGGTCAGGCTGATACCCAGTTGTTCCGCCAACGTCAGTGCCGCCTAATCCACCTCAATAAACCCCTCATCTGGCAAGAAGACACCCGAACTCACCCTAAACTCCTTCATGGGGAGAGTGAGGTCGACCCTCTCCTGCTCCACCCAATAATCCTCAAACTCCTCCGGGTTCACCTTGATCTCCGTACTCAAATCCCTCCCCCCACCCTCCCAACTCTTCACCCTCACCTCGTTCTTACCAAACATCCACCCCAGCTGATTCTCATTCCGTATATTCCCGACTCCGGTGGGGACGGACGAGGCGGCTAGGGAAAAGTGATCTAGCATGTCGCGTAGGGATTTGGCGGAGATTCCGAAGCTGGAGGGGGTGGAGTTTGGGTCGACTTCGGCGCGGAGGAAGTCGGAGGGGCCGAGGTGGAGGGAGTGTTTCTTCGTGACCCCTGGCGTCTCGCATTAGACTAGGCAGGGCCAGGAAGCGTGTGCTCACCGTGACGACAGACGAGCTTCATGATGAGGGTCGCCTCGATCCCGCCTTCCCGCTCCTGATCAGACCCCTCATACTCGTCAGTATCCCTCGGCCCGTTCACATGCTGCTCAGGCCGACGCCTCTTCGCACGAAGGGCTTGATCATTATCGGTGATCTTTAGGTCCAGTCGCTCGACATTGTTCGACGAAGAAGCCTTGCCCAGGACGGAAAGCATAGACTGAGCCACACTAATCAGCTACCCGGACCTCGCAAACCATCAATAAGGATTCGCATCGTTGGGACTCACCTTCACCAAAAGCGAGCATTTCACTCCCCGTCTCTGCTGGACATTCGTACCTAGCGTTCTGTACCGAGAAAAGAAAGCCTTCTGGCTCGGGCCATTTGAGGAGAAGAGCTTGAACAGGCAGAAGGCGGATTTGGTGGAGTTGGTGACGGCTAGCTCCCACTGTGACGATCCGTCAGATCATTCGAATCTCTAAGCTTGACTAAGGCAGAACCTACCGCATCCTTGTTGGCGTGCATGTTGAGGTCGTCCCCGAATCTGGCGGCACATTGTAGGAGCCGGATGAAGTCTGGGGTGTCCTTCGTTAGCTCTGGCGGGTGATGATGCTGAACCGATGAGCTGCGCTTCTGACCTACCGCGGATCTGCCGCTCCACTATGGAAGCTTCCATCTCGTCATCTGTATTCAAGCATCGGTCTATGAAAGACTGCAGAGGAGATGAGAACGAAGGTCGCGAGGAGACACATCCTCAACGCGTCGCGTGGCCAAACGTGGAGGTCTTCAACTTCTTCTTCCGAACAGCAACACTTTGCAAGATACATGCCCCTCCATCCGCTACGTCCCCTCAACCTTCTTCCTCCCCTCCTTCCCACCCTTCTTCTTCCGTCTCACTCTGACCACCTCCACCTCCCCACCCACCGGCGCCAGATCCACCTTCTCATCCGCCTCGTCCACTTTGTACTCCTCGTACCTCGCACTGCTGTTTGTCCGGGATGTTGGCGGAGGGTCACCGAGCAGGTCCACGCCCGCTAAACCTGCTCGTGCCGATTCAGGCTGAAGTGTGGACTGAGAAATGGAGGGGGCAGGAGCACCGTCGGGCATCTCTCCTGATCGATCGAACTCGGGAGGTGCTGCTTCAGGAGCTGGACGGGCTATCGATTTGCCGGATTTGGACTTCTTGATTGGTGCTTCCACGACAGCTACCAAGATCAGCGATACATAAGCAGCAGTTGCGAAGAACTTACCGCCATCGCCGAGCTCCGCGTCATCCAACCGAACAATCGGTATATCCTCCACATCCTCCGACTCCTCCTTCTCGTCAAACAAGTAATACGGGTCATCTTTCGCCTTTGCTCTCTTCGACACTTTTCTCTTGAGCTCCCATCAGCATGTATTAATCTAAGCCCAACAGCGACTCACACGTTCCTTTTCCTCTCTCTCCTCCACACTCATCACCTCCCCATTCTTTTTCTTCCCCTTCCCCTTCTTCACCTTCTTCTTCTCCTTTTCGTCCTGTTCCCTCAATATCCTCCGCAACTCGTCCATCCCCGCACCCCCGCCGTCACCCAGATTCAATCCTTTCTCACCCTCACTATCCTCCTCCAGCTCCTCTCCGTCCAACTCCGCGAACCCGCCGCCGGGGACGATATCACGATCCAAATCCAGCCCGTCCGGTATCCGAACTGCGTCCTGAGCTTTGTACGCCACGGCATTGAGCTCGTGGCCCGTGAAGAGTGGTTGGAAGAGGAAGAGGGATTTCGGATATGGTGGATCGGCTTTGTTCTCCTCGAACCCGCCTTCGACCTCCGGCATTCCCGCGAACCCACTGGGTGTAGGAGGAATGTGTGATGCTAGATCCGCTTCGACAAAGCTCAGGAGTACTAAGAACTCAGCTGCTCTTTCTTGCGCTTCGATCTTGGGGTGGGTGGTGAATAGTCGTAAGCCGTCTTTGATGGATGAGACGAGGTTCTTGGTCTGCTTGTGCAGGTCGGCGGACCAGGATGCGGAGACTGTCGAAGCGTGATGGCCGAATATCTTGGCAGCGGCATGAAGGGAGCTGGATATCAGGGATGGTGACGAGCTATGGAGGGATGGCGAAAGGATGGAGGATATAGCGCTGAGGGGAGATGACAACTCGCTGCGCCGGAGATGTCAGTTGAACTTCTGGATGATTTAGGTAGATCAGCCTACCTGGCGTACTCTCCGCAGATCCAGACAGCCGCCTCGAGCAATCCATCCTCCCCCGTCTTCTCCCTTCCTCTTTCCCGGAAATCCTCATCACCAAGCACCTTCTCCAGCGTCTTCACGGCAAATCCTCTAACATTCTTAACCCGCCCAACCACATCCAGCAGCATATCCCGGACCTCCGCACCAACATCCACATTGCTAACATAGCTCACATCGACTAGAACGGATATGACCCATTCGAAATCTGTGACATTGACGTATGTGTTCTGTGCAATAATTCCCAATAGGCGTTGGGTGAGGAGGAGACGGTATGCGGGTGTAAGCGAGAGGGTGGTGGAGGTTGACGAAGGATCTTTTGGGACTCGGGAAGTAGCTCCGGTGACCGCTGCGAGCGAAGCTGTGGCGGATGGAAGTGTGGAGGTTGTGGATGGTGGAGGAGCGAGGTGGACAAGCAGTTGATCAACGATTGATTGCAGATTTCGTCGGTCGACCTGGAGTGCGATGATCAGTCTTCCACCAGAGCGTCCGACTTGCATACGTACCATTGAAGTAAGGAGCTCAAGCGCCCGCATGCGGATCGAGACATCAGGATCGTCCAGACTCTGTAATATTTCCTCCTGGTACTCGGCGACCATTTGCGGATGTGTAGGGATGATCTTGACCATGGCTAGCAGCGCGATATACCGCACTGAGAGCCGAGAAGCGTCACTATGGCTCGCCAATAACGCTCACCCTATACTCACGGTTTTGATCACCACCTTCATCCCTCAAGTAACCTCCTAGCTTCTCCACACACACCCGTCCTAATGCCTCGCCCTCTGCTCGTTCGGGATCGAGCATACCGCCTACAATACAAGTCCGCACGCATTCGTACAAGAGGGAGATGGCGGAAGTGGAGGAAATGAGTGATGTGATGGGTGGAAGGAGTTTTCGGACAAGTCGGGGTTCAAGAGGTGTAAGGATGGCGAACTAGTTACATCGTCAGATCGTAAGGGCTCCGGAGTGGATATCGCGTACGAGCTTGACCACTTTGATGAGGATCCAATTATTGCTACTCCCCGTCAAGATCCCGAACAATTCCGGTGCTAAAGGCAAGTAATTCCGTCCCCCTTGTCTCCTCGCGAGCTCCATCACGACCCCTATCGTGGCACCGACCACACCCTGATCCTCATCTGATAATCTCTCTCGTAACCGCGGAAAGCCCTCACGCAGACCTTCTGGGAAGGCTTCCCAACAAGGTAGAAGACAGAGGATGGCGCGCTTTCGTATTCGAGGGGTTGAGTGGGTGAGGAGATGGAGTAGGTCGGGATGGAGAGTGTGCGAGAGGGAGGAGGAGAGGGATAGGAGGTGGGGTAAGGCGGTGAGTGGAAGTGGAGGGAGAGCTAGGTGAGGTGACATTAGATCCTGATAGTACCAGTCAGACCACATGTCTTGTCGGATGTGGGAGAGCTTACCTTCTTGATGCCGTTGACGGTGAGCACAACCTCCTCAGTATCTCCGGAGAAGGCCATCGGAGCCGCCAAATACCCCAGCTCTGCATCTTCAGGTCAGTCTGAGTTTAACCTCATCCGAGCTCCTCACGTTTCAAATGATACCTCGGCGAGCTCATCACCTCAACCACATGAAACGCGAAACCCGGCGGCGGCGGTATCGGATACAGCATCATCAACTGCGAGCCCCATCAGCTCTGATTCTCTGAAGCTGAGGGGAGCTAACGTAGCACATCTTGACGACCCCTTCCGCCTTGAGCGCCATGTCCTTCCCCTTGAGCTCATCCCGGATCTCCCCCATCGCCTCGGACAGGAATGCATCTTCCTGAGCTTTCGAAGAGGCTTTGTGCGCTCGAAGACCTCGGATGAGATCTTGAAGCGTACGCTCGAACATGCCGCCCCTTCGCCGAGATTAAGGAGACAAGCGTAAAGTGGTCTTGAAGGAAACCTAGGCGGCGCTGACCGGAGTACGGGCAGGTGATAAGAAGCATGAAGGAAACACGTCATTGTTTGTTATTGATTCCAGAAGTCAGTCGCAAGAAATTCCAAAAGGATATAGGATGGCGCTTTGCACAGTATTTGCTAACTGTGCCAACGCCCATCAAGGATCCGCCAGAATGGACGTCACTCGTCTCGTTCGCACGCATATCACCACCTCCGAGCTCATACCACCTCAAGAGCTGGTGACTGGTGAGTCCACCTTGCAAGCGTAGCTCTGAGCATGCTCTGTCACCTCCCAGGTTTTGCATAACTTCAGAACGCAAACTGATCGACAAATACAGGTGTGAACGATGGCTCGACTCCGCTGCTTGGGATCGTCAAGGGCCTGGGCGAGTACCTGACCGCTACCGAGGATGATGTCCGACTGAAAGGTTAGTCCGCTGTTGACTCACGATGAAGTACGAGCAAGAAACTCATGTACCTTCTCAGGCTTGACATTCCTCACCAACCTCATCAAGCTGACGACGACATCCCGAATCAACCGGCAAACCAGTATGTCCAGGGGTCAACGGTAGAATTCGTTCCTGAGCTCCGATTGGATGATAGCTCAGACATTATCGCGATTCTACATGTCAAAGCTTGACGACTTCGACTCCCTGCCGCCCGCCTTGGAAGCCCTCACTGTGCTGTCCAAGCTGCCTACTTTCGATGATGAGGCTGCGGTCGAGGTGTACCATGCGTAGGTCCGGGTTTGACCTGGGGAGGTTGAGACACTGATGGAGGGTCGCAGTGTGGTGGAGAACGTCAACATGAAGGCATATGTGCAGGCCACCCGGCATCTTGTCTATGTGCTCTTTGACTCCTTGATAGCAAATCATCGGGAAGGTGAAATCTTTAGCCCAACCGTCTTTGCCTTAAGATACGATTTCTGACCTGACCATCAGCCCTGAAGAAGATGGGCCTCGATTTCCTCAACAGTTACACGAAGATGGTGGACGGCGAGAAAGACCCTCGAAATCTCCTGCTTCTCTTTTTCATGGCCAAAGTCATCCTCCTTGAATTCGATATTCAACCTGTCATCGAGGTATGCTACTTACTAATCTCTGGCTAATCGTAAACCAGGACTTCTTCGACATCACTTTCTGCTACTTCCCCATCGCCTTCAGACCACCACCCAACGATCCCTACGGCATCACCGCAGACGACCTGAAGATTGCGTTGCGTGGCTGTATGTCGGCATCACCGTATTTCGCGAAGATGGCATTACCGCTTTTCTTAGAGAAGTTTGCGACGGCCACTGGGCAGAGCATGGCAAGCCCTGTCGCTGAGTTCGGGCCACCCGCTGATGAGAGGATTCGATGAGATCAGAAAGATCTCATGCTGTCCATGGCGGTGTGCTTCCCTGTTTACGGGGCGGAAGCGGTCCGCGATCGTGGAACTGAGCTTTGGGATGGCATCAAAACGGAGGTGAGGACTAATCCATCATCGATGCCGTCCGTTCACATGCCAAGTATAGATCATGTACTCCTCGGACACGACCATCGAAGGGGCAGCGCTGTCTGCGCTGGAATCATTGGTCGCCGTACTGTATCCGACTGAAGCGGATGCACCTACTGGCCTCGCTCAGGACATAATCAAGCAGTGTTTACACATCTTGCAAGAACCCGAGAAGAGCCAGGGTATCGCGGCGACCAAAGCTCTTGCAGTGCTTGTACGAGCTTCGCGTGAGCCCCTTAAGCCAATCGAAGAGAGCTTGACTGATGTCATCTTAGCTTCTGCCGGCAAGTTTGCCCTTTCTCAGGCTTTACCTGAGGTGTTCCGACAATTCAACCGCCCCGCCCTTCCATCACACCGTCCGGCAATCCTCTCTACCATAACGACGCTCCTCATCGCTGCCCGATCGGTCTACCCTTCACCAGATCCTAAGCGGCATCAGGGCCACGAGAAAAGCCTGGAGCCGTTCCGAGAAAGTCTTTCCGATGTCCTTCGCGAGGGACTACGTACGGATGGACTCAAGACCTCGGCCGTCAGAGGTTGTGTAGCTTTGGTGGAGATTCCAGATTATTGGGCAAAAGGAGAGGTCGAGGACGTTGTACGCGGGATGGACGATGTCTTGATCAATGACCGAGATCCTGAAGTCCGGTGAGAGCGCAACTTTGCCTTCCGTACTGGCCTAACGGAATGCGCCCTGCAGGTCAACGGTCATTGACGGTCTCACAAGCGTATCCAAGATTCACTCCTCAGTCATCGAATCCGTGACCCTGCCTCTTCTTTTCCACAATCTCCCAGATACCGCTCCACCACTTTCGGCGACCAGTCTACGAGAAAAATGCCGCAGCATTCTCGAGTCTCTCTCTCATCTTTGCACTCAGCCCGCTCTCTTCGAGACCCTAGTCATTCGGATTTTATCGAAGCTCGCCCTAATCCCCACTCCCTCAGTGACCTCTTCCGATGGTGACATCGACATGACCGCCAGCGAGATCCGTGAGTGCAGCGTGTCATACGCTTGGGACCTCCTCAACTGCTTGTCCGGGGCGATCGATGCGAAGCTGGATGCGAAACACGTCGATGTGGTCAAGCACTTTGACCAAATCGTGCCGAGACTGTTCGGTTTAGCTGTGAACGCTGCGACGCCTCGAGTCGGAGACGTCGAACCACTCTTTCGGGATCGAAGGCTCTCGGCGCTTGTCGGCCGGATAGCGGAGACCCTGACATGGGAGCTCGATGTTGAGTATGTCGCCCCCTTCAGTGAGATCAACCCACTGACAGCCTCAGACGCCAGACGAGGCAGTTCTCAGCAGTGTATGATGCCTTTCAGAAGGGGGAGATGTCGGGTATCATTTATCGGTCAACATCTTCGAAGCCCTCATCGTCGTCTCCGTTACGAGTGAGCTTCGCGAAGCAATCCTTCCTAGCTGATGCTCACCTAATTTTCACAGACAGGCGCCTCGTCTTCCGAGCAAGATCTGATCTCAATCTATTCTTCCTCGATACAAGGCCTCAGATCCGACGTACGTGCCGATGCGGTTATCGTGCAGTCAACGGCTGATAACGGGAATAGTGTCGCCTACCCGTCACCTCAGCCATCGACTTCCTCGCCTCGCAAATCCACTGGATCATTCATGTCGCCCTCGACGCTTTCCAAGTCCGATGGGGTGTGGATCTGGTCACCGCGTTTGTCAACAAGCGCGAGAGCGGTGAGCCACTCAGATTGTGACGTCCGAGCACTGACGGTGGTAAAGAGCTAAGGTCAGGCCTGGAAGGGCTAATGGAGGCCATCTGGATCAACGAGGTGATCGACACGGAACAACCCTTCGAGATTCGCCATCGCGCTCTGCTCGTCCATTTTCACGTCAGTAGCTTCGCTGTGTCTAGTTCTAGTTTCGTCTGACAAGTATTCCGCGCAGATCGTCAAAGCCCTCGCGCTCCTAAGGCAATCTTTAGCGTATACAGCAGTCAGCCGGATCATCGACATCCTCAAGCTTGCGAGCTTCGATATTGTCTTCGTGACTGAGACTGCCACGGGGTTCAGCGTGCTGGCTGAAGGGAAGGGCAAGGGCAGAGGTAGAGGGTCACATCTCACAGCAAAAGTGAGAGTCTCTTCAACCATTCTCAGCGGATCTGACTTCGTAAAGCTACTGTACGCGCAGAAGCTGTGGAACTTTGTACTACCAAAGCTCATCGAAGGCGATCAAGACGCAACAGGTCCTTTGAGTTGTTTGGTGACAGTTCTATGCCGACGATCCGCTTAGGGAAGAACCGTCTTGTGTACCTGATCGCGTTCTCGTCACTCCTCCCCCTGATCCCGTCATCACTATGCCTATCTGATCTCCCTACTGTGAGTCATCCTCAGCGAACCCGAATCGACCCCTAAACCACGAGACATCAAGATCTTGCCCCTCCTCTTACGCTCTTTATCCCTTCCCGATCCAACACGACGTACCAATGCCATCATCACCCTCAATTCTATTCTCGAAACCGGGAATATGTCGCGAGGTGTAGACAGCCTCATACATCAGCAGGCGGGCGTCATGGTCGAAAGCCTTTTGCGTAGTGCCTTACCAGATCCCACAAACTCGGGTGCCAGCTCCGGAGTAAGCTGAAGTTTCCCCTCATCGAGAACAAAGCTGACACTGTGGAGCAGAGAGTTCGCACGGCTGCTCTTCGGTGCCTTTCAGCCTTCCCCGATGTAGTCCGGCACGAGACTCTTTATGCGCAGAAAAGCGCGGTCTTGAGAGATTTGGGGAAGGCATTGGACGATCCGCTCAGGGCTGTCAGGCGGGAAGCTGTGGAATGCAGGGCGAAGTGGTGAGTCGCCTACGTGGTCTGCCTGTATCGAGCCTCAGGACTGATGCAGGACAAGGTATCGGTATGGCGCGGCGGTATGAGAAGACGGTCGTGTATCGGCGTGGTCGCGTTCGTCAGCGGCAAGCATCTAGCTTTTAAGCGCTCTCCAGTAGCGCTCTGCATGGCTTTCGCATTCACAGGTCAAAGAGCCCAAGAAGAGGCGGACACCACTCAATACCGCTCCGTCGACTCAGTCAATACACGCCATACGCTGTTACTCGGTTACGAGATCCTCTTAAAGCGTAGCGACTGCTATCCAACGACTGATTCAGCCCTCGCTCGGGCTTCGAATACAGCCTCCGATCCACCTTGCTGCGCGTCCGAGGCCGTCCTTGGTTCGGCCTGATCTCCTGACACGCTCGAATCGCTCTCGAGATGATCTCGTACACGGAGCGGGGACTTCCATCGAAGGAGCGATTCGAGGTCGTCCTTTCTCCTCGCCTTGCTACCAATCCTTTGACACAACAGGTATACAACATCGTCAAATTTTCGCTTCGCTTTTCCCCATTGCCCATAATCCACACTCCCGCATCGATTCTTCACAAGTCGTCATGAAGGCCAAAGGGAACAACACAACTTCCAGTGCCTTCTCCCGCTCCGGCAAGACGAACGATACTGATAAGCAGTCCCTTATGTCCTAAGCAACAGGGGTGTCCACAGGGTCTAATCCTGTCGGCGGGGGGTTGGGACCCCCCTGCGACCGATACCGAGGAGGTCTTTGGCTCGGAACACTTTCCGTCAAGCATCTGAAAGACGTCGTGCGGCCTTTCAAAGTCATCCCAAAAACATGAAGAAAACTCACAGCGATAAACTTGAGGAGCAGAGGTACCTGATCACAGAGAGCTCGGAGCTGTTCTTCGATCACGACGATCGTGCTACGATCCAAGATGCGTTGGAAGCCCCTTCCGTCGACCCGGACCCTAGGAGTCTCATCGTCACGCGTGCCATACTGCTCATCAGTGGGCTTAGCCCGATGAAGGACTCACGAGTCGAATGGCGCTGATCTTGAGAACAAGGAGAATGTCAAGAGGATAGCAAGTCTTCAGGAGCGAGGATCAATTGCTTGCAGTCAGAATCCGAGCCTCATGGAGAAGATGTATGGGAGAGAACTCGCTGCCATCACCTCGGACTACCACCCTTGTCTCCCTTTGGGATCCCTGCAATTGACCAAAACCCCCGAGATTCTAGACTGAGCTCTGTCGGAATCGTTGGGTCCGTGTGGAAATGGCTCGGTGTGATGGAGAGGAGTGTCCGACCGGAATCAGGTAACTTGTTCACTTCTACTTTCCGTTTAGGAATTGCACAGCAGGACAACCTCCGCGGAGACTTGGACAAGGCGATGGGTTGGATACAGGGGACTTTTGGGAACCCTTCTGCCGAGCAATTCGATAAAGTACGGAGGAACTACGTCGATGCCATGGAGACGATGTTGAATCATGCGCAGAGTGAGGAGGCGAGCAGCACACACAATCGCTCACGTGAGAAAGACAAAGGTGCGGGGGAATCGCGTCAGTGAATCGGGTCGTGTCGCTTTCCAGCAGGTTTGAGAGGTCGTGCGTCCCGATTGGAAAGTATGAGATATATGTATATGCATCAAAATATTCCTTCTTTCTTGACCCTTCCTTGACTTTCGCAAGGAGACAGTCATCGTCGTCCGCCCGAGATCCATTACGTAACGCGTGTTCTCCGTCGCCTTTCAGCTCCTGTTGAACATTTCTATAGCTTAATATTTCAACAAAATGTCGCACCGTACGTCATGCCCCGCATTTACCGCTCATAGATCCAGTCCGCCGAGTGCAAGGTCGCTTCCAGACTACCACATCGACCGAAGCGTATCAACGCCAACTCACCGCTCCGTACGCCCCTTTCCCCCCGGGTCCCTCTCACTTCGCTGATCGATGAGCAGGGTACATAAATGGCGCAAGGCCTGGATCGCACCGACTGGTCTCCAGCCCGAGAGCTCGTACAGGGTTTGTCCCCTTCTCTACACCAGACTTAGAGATTGAAGAGAAGCAGGTATGCAAGTGGGTCCGAGTAGACGAAACGGTATGTTCTAGAACTCGCGCAGGGCTGACGAGCAGGACGGCGAAGCGGAGGATTTCACTCCTGCTCTAGAAGGAGAGGAGGATGTAGATGAGGGAGTCGAGGAGATGGATGAGGATGAGGAGGAAGTCCCAGATGGACCGACTGCGCCGGTCACTCCTGCTGTCGATACGCCACACCCCCCGCCGGACGCTCCGCCCGCTCCACCAGAACTCAATTCTCGACCGCCTGAACTGCTGCAGCCTACCGAATCGCTCCAACCTACCGAATCATTGCAACCTACCGTATTACTGCAACCTACTACCGAACTACTACAACCTGTCGAGTTGCCATCGAACGCAATCGAGATGTTCAACACCGCCCCAATCCATACCGAAGGCGGCCAACGCAATCTCGGCATCAGTGAAGCGGGGATAGAGGTACATATACCTGAGTCGGGAGGGGATGTGCGTATGGACACGGGAGAGGAGGTGGGGATGGTCCCTGAAGAGAAGGATGAAGGGCTGGTGATGGGGGAGATGGAGCCGCCTGTGCCGGAGATGCGGTTTGTGGGAGGAGATGAGGGGCCGGTGGTGGTGGAGCAGTAGAATGGCAAATCTCGACATTGCTTGTGAATCGTACTCTTCCTCAAGCTTAGCTCTTTCGGGACGAAACTTCTGGCTCTTTGCATCGCTGAATAGAGAGACCGGCATTTCCTCGAAGCGCAACGCGACAAGACGGTTCGTTACTATCATTTGAATTGAAGTGATGAGGCGGTAAATGGACTGAATCAGTGCCAGTCTTTTAGAAGTCCTTAACTTATATGTATAGGCTTATCATTGCCACAGGTTGGAGCCCCGCGCTCAATGCCACAAAACCGAATTCTCCGCCACACTGACTACTAGCGCGTCAAAGAGGACAATCCAGTGTGGACCCCCTCCTTTCTTCGTTTCCATTCATTCCTAGGTCGATCACTCGGAAGGTCATCAATTCCCATAAGCACTGATATCGAGACGGCGTAATAACACTTAAAGAAGTGACAATTGTGGCAGGAGATTCGCCAGGATGAGCTGGCAGCCTCAGCAGCAGGGCCTGGACGAGGTTCTGGAGATGCTGAGGCAGACGTCGAGCAAGGAGAATGACATACAACGGGCTGTTGCGCAGGTGGGCATTGATGTAGTTCTCCCTCTCTATCGAGCCCGGTCATGAGCTCTTGCTAATGTAGTCACCCTTTCCTTCAACCTGTCATCGGATACCCACCCTTCCCCTCAAATAGCGCCTCGACGAGCTTCGTTTTGTTCCCGACTTCCTCGCTTACCTATCCCACGTCCTCATCTTCTGCGTCACCGAATTAGACGCCCACCGTACAGTCGCAGGATTACTCCTGAAGAATTCGCTCAACCAACGGACGGGTGCGCCTTCAGGCGACACAGATGCGAGAGCATTGGCCTATGTCAAAAGCACGGTTTTAACCGGATTGCAAGATAAGGATCCCATGATACGGCAGACGGTAGGGGCGGTGATCACGAGCTTGTTGAGCAATGAGGAGCCTGGAGCTTGGCCGGAGGCGTTAGATGCAGTCACGAATGGGATGCGGTCGCAAGATCCGGATGTCGTCGAGGTGAGTCAATCTCGGTATGATTCAGTCCGAGACTGACTCTGCTAGGGCTGCTTTTACACACTGGAGAAGATCTGCGAGGACTGCCCTCACAAGCTCGATTTTGCGGTTCAGGGCAAGAACCTCCTCGATCACCTCGTTCCCGAATTCATTAAATCCACCTCACACTCCCAAACCAAAATCCGCCTCTATTCCCTTCAAATGCTTCAATCCCTCTCCGCTATCCGTGTGCCCGCTATGGCTGCCAATATCGATCCTTACATCCGCTGTCTATTCAACCGGGCATCCGATGACTCGGCTGACGTAAGGCGGTCGGTGTGTGCAGCACTGGGGCTCATCCTGAATACTCGCGCCGACAAGCTTGTTCCGGAGATGAGCAATGTGGTGAACTACATCGCCTACTGCACAAAATCGGAGGACGAAACGGTTGCTTTAGAGGCGTGCGAGTTCTGGTTGACGTTCGCGGAGGATCAGGCGTTGCGGGATCAGCTGCGACCTTTCCTCCCGAAGATCGCACCGCTGTTGCTGGAAGGGATGGTGTACTCAGAGATCGACCTCATGTATCTCGACGTGGACGAGGAGGATGAGGCAGTCCCAGATCGAGAAACGGACATCAAGCCAAAGACCTACTCGTCGAAAGTGCACGCATCTCACGAATTGAATGACCCGTCATCATCTGGCACAACAGGCGGTGGGAAATCTAGAGAAGCGGCCGACAAGGCGCTGGAAGAGGAGGACGATGAGGATGACGAGGACTATGACCCAGACGAGGACGAGTCGGCGGGCGAGTGGAATATCCGGAAATGCTCGGCAGCGGCGCTGGACGTCATGGCGGTGTCGTTTGGGAATGACCTCTTGTCGATACTGCTGCCGTTATTGCGGGATAGACTGTTTGATGAGGAATGGCAGCAACGGGAGAGCGGGATACTGGCTTTGGGCGCGATAGCAGAGGGTGAGAGCCTAGAAGTTCGGTTGTGACAAGCTGATCAAACGGACGACAGGCTGCATAGACGGATTAGAACCCCACCTACCCCAGCTGGTACCTTACCTATTGAAGATGCTGAAGGACAAGAAGGTTCGTCTTGAGCCTATAGGTGTCGCCAACAGCTGATTGAAATTTCAAAGGCTCTCGTACGATCGATCACGTGCTGGACATTGGGTCGGTACGCCAGCTGGTGTGTGCAGACCTCGCCGGACGACAAGACACAGTTCTTCATCCCCACCATGGAAGGAGTGAGTATTTACTTAAGCATCACGGGATTAGCTTATACCCATTTAGCTTCTCCAGATGGTGCTCGACGGCAACAAGCGAGTCCAAGAAGCTGGCTGCAGTGCATTCGCAACATTAGAAGAGGAAGCTGGCGCCGAGCTCGCACCTTTCCTCGAACCGATATTGCGGAATCTCACTTTCGCTTTCAAAAAATATCAGCAGAAGAACCTCCTCATCCTGTACGATGCGCTGGGTACACTCGCCGACTCTGTCGGCACTGCTCTCGGGGCGCCTCTGTACCTCGTGATCCTTATGCCTCCCTTGATCGAGCGATGGGTGAAGCTACCTGATTCCGATCCAGATTTGGTCCCGCTGCTCGAAGTGAGTGGTCTGCACATTCTCCATGGCTGTACTGACCTAGACTTCAGTGCCTCTCATCGATCTCGATAGCCGCTGGCAGTTCTTTTGCTCCGTACACCCAACCAGTGTATCAGCGGTGTATCAATATCATCCACACCTGTCTTACCCAGTATCAGGCTTTCGAGCAGGATCCAGACAACAACGACGAGCCGGATCGGACATTCATTGTCGTTGCGCTCGATCTCCTGTCGGGCCTGACACAAGGTCTGGGAGATCAGATCCATCAGCTCGTCGCATCGAGTCAACCGCCTCTTCTCCAGCTCATGGCCCTTTGTCTCAACGTGAGAACCTGTTACATCGTTTCGGGTGAGGATCTGATAGTCAATGATAGCACTTCGAGCCGCCCGTCCGCCAATCTGCACATGCGCTTCTCGGTGACATGGCAATGGCATGCTTCGCTCTCCTCAGACCCATCATTCCGCAAATCATGCCTACCGTGATCGAGCAGATCGTCGTCGAGCCTTCAGCAGAGTGCGTCAGCGTGTGCAATAATGCGGCGTGGGCTGTCGGAGAGATCTCTCTGCAATACAACGGCGACGCAGCAGTGCTCGAGCCCTTCGTTCCCGCTCTGATTCAGCGGCTCCTCCCGATTCTGCTCAACTCGAAATCACCGAAATCCCTTTCCGAGAACGCTGCTGTCACTATTGGCCGGCTAGGCTTGGTTTGTCCCGCGTTGGTCGCACCTCATCTCGGCACTTTTGCGCAAGCTTGGTGTACTGCATTGTGGGAGATCAAGGATAACGAGGAGAAGGATACGGCATTCAGGGGATTCTGCATGATGATCAGCGCAAATCCGTCCGGCTTGGAGAATTTGAGTCGTTATGCTTTCTGTGCATGCGCTTGACTGATTGTGTCTTCAGAGCTTCATCTGGTTCTGCAATGCCGTATGCAAATGGCAGCACCCTTCGAGCCAGCTCGACGCGATGTTCCGGCAGGTCAGTGTCCGATCCGCCTCACGTCTGCGGTTGAGAAGCTGACTGTGGTTAGATATTGCAAGGCTGCAAAGCTGGCCTCGGTGCGAGCTGGGCGACGACTGTCGCCAACTTCCCTCCTGTCATCCGACAACGCTTGTCAGAGCGATACGGGGTCTAAATACGGTCGTCCCTTTCGCTTCTCTCGACTCCTTGTCCCTTGTCTGTCCCGACTACATCTCATGTATAATCCGACCCGCGACCGCACGCCGCCCTATGCCCTGCAGATTAGGCACCACAAGCATCGATACCCCTCCATACATTCTCGTCCATCTCCAACTTGTACAGGCGGCATCACATCATATACAGAACAATCGTCATAGCAATATCTCAGTAGATAGCAACCAGTAGACTCTTATCAGCATGTCTGACCTTATGTCACGTCGCCACTCGGTAGGATAGGATGGACAAGTGTAAAGGAGTGTCATTCTAGAAAACAAAAGTCAATGGAGGTGGCCTTCCCGCGGCTCAGGGGAATCATATATGGTGTGCTGGTAAAGAGATATAAAGAGAACTTCTATTGGAGCTTGTATTTAGGATATGGGAATTGAAATATGGTTGATTAGCTGAATCGCAGTATAAGGATGTTGCCTAACTACGCTGACAGCGCCTGTGAATTATGGAAGTGATGGTACTCATCCATGTGTAAGGATATATGTGCCTGGTTGTATGTCGACAGAGGTCTCAGGGCCTGAGTCATGCGTCCATGTGATTGGCCCGGACTCTTATGACTCAATTCAGCGGGTCATGACAGATGGCAAAACAAGTTCAGGCATACTTCACCAAAGGAACAGTCGCGATTTTGCAGCAGAGTTTACGCTTGAAAATGGATAATGTATTCATCCTGATGAGTGTTGTTAGTATTCCAGCCTTCTTGACTCTGGAGAGGAAGACCAAATTGGGAAATGAGGAAAAGTTGGCGTCTTGATCCAAGGATTGATTGGGGTGGACTTCCCTATTGTAGCATGACAATTATTCCAACTGAGTCCAACCAGCAATCTACTCAAACAAATCTATCACTTCTTCATATCACCGACGTGATATTCATCAGATCCTTGTCCACCTCCATACAAAGCCAAAATCATGACTTGGCAAGTAGTGTCACGGTGCTACGTCGACCAGCAATAGGCCCGACGCTCAGCTCCTAGAATCGGCGACGGTCGTCTGAGCTTCGGCAAAGTTGGGCTACCGTGGTCGA
>JAABUY010000831.1_pt1 | contig 47664 bp, 24 predicted proteins | sample 5560271 | NCBI WGS metagenome assembly JAABUY01 (sample SAMN10711886, study PRJNA513374) | rock metagenome | isolation source: Antarctica rocks | place: Antarctica: Victoria Land, University Valley | reverse complement strand
GGGTGTTTGCGGGGTGGGAGGGGTTTGTGCTGGTTGAGGAGGAGGAGGGTGTGTGGGGGGTGAGGTTCGATCGTGGGGATGATGGGTTGAAGGGCGTGGTGGGGGTGAAGGGGAAGAGGGTTTTGCGGGTTAGTTTGGAGAGGAAGGTTGTTGAGGGGGGGTGAGTGGTGTTTTTCGTGAGGCTTGCATGCGGTGGGGGGAGAAGGGGGAGTTTGCGGCTTGTTTTGGGGATGAACTGGTTCGTGTCCATCTAGTGCGTTCCGGGACATCATGGGGCTGCATGGGCGCAGCAAGAGGATTTTAGGAGTAATCTACTCGAGTGATGGTATCTTGTTTATGCTCAGACCAGAAAAGTCCAGAAGCTAGGATAAACAAACTCCTCCTCGAAGATCCCCCTTACCTGCTCCAGCACGAATTTCTCCACCTTCCCCACATTCTTCAGCACCTGCCTGCCATTCTCCTTCTGCCCAATCTCGCTCTCGACTTTGATCTCCTGCAGCAGACCGCCCATCTTCCGCCGTCCGTTACCCTGAAAGCGGCTCTGCTCCGTCAAATCCCCTTCCTCCGCGCCGATCATGGCATCGGCATCTTCAGGGCTGAGAAAGCAAAAGTGTGCCCGGTTGCGGATGTACGCGACCACGGCGACACCATCGAACGAGATACCTGTGATGTTCAGTTTCAAGGGGATCCCCACGAAGCTGGGCATCGGATAATCGAGCAATATCTCGGCGGTCAGAGAGAGTTTGATGTTTCCCGAATAGCGCACGCGCGAAATGATCTGGACATCCTCAGCCCGCTGCTCCCGATACTTGGTCGGGTGTGGAGACACGGAGCCATCTGGGGTCTGCGCATCTTGGCCATTCAGATTAAGGTCCGTAAAAGAGGACTGTGCTAATGAATGCGCTGTCGACGGACGGGTGGATGGGTCCGCAAATGCGGAATCGTCATGTTCTCGGATATTCTCATCAGGATGACCAGCCTCGCCAAAACGAGAGTAGTGATCGAGCCATGCCGCAGTGAAGGAACCTCCGCCAGCAACAGCAGCCAGAGGAGTCTGACCTCCTGAAAGTCCCGTCCCGAGAGGCAGATGGAAATACCCAAGATTCGATGTTCCTCCCGCGATGCCTGGCGTGCTGGACCTCGACAACAGTGGACTTGCAATCTGTTCGGCAAGGCCAAGATTCAATCGCAAGCCTGCTGGTCTAGTATCTACATAAGGCGGTGGTCGTGAAATTGAGCTTTCCGCCGAGGCGATCTCTGCTCTTGTGGGATACTCGCTTGGTCGCCCTTGATTGAGATCCTGACCTATCCGTAGCCCTTCCTTCACCTCCTGACCACGTTCATCACTATCGTCGTCTTCTCCGTCCTCATCATCTTCGTAGAAATCAGGGAACGGGTCACATATGTCCTTCAGCTCAATCTCCGGAGCGGCGGTACCGAATTCGAACGAATGGACTTCCACGGACCGAATGAAACGAGGTAGAGTCACCTGCTGGAACTTGTCGTGGATGAAGTCTCGGACCTGCTCGGCAAGAGCCAGGCCATCGGAGCCGGTGGTGAGGTTTTCCCAGTCGATGTCTATGGACATCACATTGCCGGCGTAGGGTCGAGGTTGCTGGTGGAGATGGATAAGGTAAGCACATCAACACATGGCTCTGCCTCCCCCATGGGTTGACACGGGATGAGGCGAGCAGTGTTCGCTAGCTTAGTAAGCAGCAACCCCCAGCATCCCGTTCCACCTTGAGACAGCAGCACTATGGGGTCGCACTGAATGATGGTTGACACATGTCAGAGCATTCATTCCACACCTCACAGTAATAGTGCCTGCCTGGGGCGGAGGATCAAGTTACAACAGAAGCAATCAAGATCATGATCAGCTGCGCCGGCATAATCTATGAATACTCCACTCCGTCGCTTACCACAACACGGTCGCAGACGGGACTGTAACCGCTGCATCAACGGCCACACCCTTCCGTGAAATAGCTACCATGCCCCAAACGTCTTTGGCCCCCCCCCCTCACTACTGTACTGCTGTCGTCTGAGGATCAGTCACTCGGAATTATCAATGTACGGTAAGGTCATGGATGCACTTCCTCTCGCTCTTGTCCCGCAGCCGCCCCCATCCCATCCTGTTCTCCACGTGTGAAGGATTCATGAAGGGATTGCCCAGGTATGCTATGCTATAAGGTAGGTAGGTACCTTAGCCCTATATTCGCATTTCGTTCCATTAGCTCCGTGGGGTCGACAGTCGTTTACCCGAACTGAAAAGGATCCTTCACATACCGGTATCGAGAGACGACAACCCGTTATTAGTGATTGTTCTTCTCTCCCGTTAAGCAACTACCCGTAGACGCTACCACAGTAGGCCACTCCTCAACGCCGCGTCACTTGCTACCTGAAGGTATCTTGCGGCACCGATGGGTGATATTGAGGCAATCTTCAGGCAGCCGCCAGGGTCTGCTGTCATTTGGTGTTGAATGTGCCACAGCGTATGTTACGGTTGGGTGGTACTGCCATGCCGTTTATTCAGTTCTGGCTGATGCTACATGACGGATGCGCTGCAGTGCCCCTTCGGCAAAGCAAGGCAATGGACTCTGCTTGTGATCTCCCGCGCCGTTGCGGCCCGTTTCTCTCGATAGCTTTATCGTTTTGCTTTTTAAACTTACTGCCGTATTGTTCTGCGCCTCTGCCGTATCCCTTATAAGGTCGGTATAGTGGGGGTTTGGCGGCGAGTGAAAGGTGTGGCCGCTGTCAGCTGACTGTATAGAGCTGCATGCATGGCATGTCAAGTGCGGAAGGCTTGAGATGCAGCATGTCGTCACCCGCTGATCACCCGCATGTACTGTACAGTACGTATGGGGTACACACTCACAGCCGATCACCCCTCTCGAGGCTGCTGTATTCGCACCGATCTGACGATTAGCGACGAGTGCAATATAGGTAAGGCCGTCGCCTTCATTGACCCTTTAGCCGCGGACGTTATATGTCATCCAACCCTACAGGCGGTTGGGGTAAGGCTGCATGCACCCATATCCGTATCCGTCCAAGTTCTCGGCGGACCCCATTTACCGCCTGCCGTCGCTCCTCCTTTCGTGCCACACGGTTGCCGTGATAGTGGAGCAGTGGGGATGGAGATGGGATCATGTATGGATGCGTGTCCGCCTCTCGGCTGCTGCATTTCGTCTGATGGTGTATTGCTTATAGGCTTTGGAAGAAGCATTTCCCCTTGAAGCACAAGGTGTGTGGGTCTGCAGGCTGATCTCAGCACACAATCGTTATGTGGCTGCTTTAGTGGTGGTGACTGGCTGCGAACATTGCCTCGCTACCCTTTTCCTTCCCGTATCAGCGCAACCCGATGTTCCGCGGTAAGCAGAAACGACCGTCCTGCCATTGCTGGACTGTGCCTTTCCTTCTACCATGACTCCAACCAGAGCGTACGGATGAACCCAGATGACCAATGAATAATCTGATCCTTCAATTCTCGGTAATGGCGCCCTCCTATGCTACCCGCGATATGACTCGCATTCGGCATTTCATTTCCAAACAACGAAAGTCTGCCGCTGCTGCATCGTTCCAACGAAAAGATATAAATTATGCACATGAAGTAGGCACACGAAATGGATCAGGCGCTAGGTTAAGACCATCGCATGTGACTAGAAAGTGATGCCGGCTAAGTATTGACATCATGACGGTGGGGGCGGATGTCAATGTACGTACGTGTCAACCACCGCAACCGTCACAGTTCTCGGGGTGCGCCAGATACTTGTCGTTGACGCCCCTGCATCCGCCACCTCGGAGATTTGCACAGGCGGCTGTTTCGATGAGCTGATGCCCGCAGCCGTAGTGGTGGATCACTCGAGTACACATGTTGAGGATCGTTCTGCGTAGATTTGCACCGGGGGTGAATGTTGAGTCGTCCTCTCAAAGTTGTGGTTTCCTTGTTGTTGCAGCGAGGTGTAGATCTCTAGATTTTGAAAGCTCCACCGCAGGTAAATCGCTGCAGGAACACCGTAAGCTTTGGACACTACAGCTGCTGGCGTCTGAAGACCAAAAAGAGTGGAGGTAGTGAAAGAACACTTACAGCGGGTCGTTCGCCCAAGCGTGCAGAATGTTGTGAGTTTGGCTCGCCGTGCGTGTGGTCGGATGGAGATGGAAAACCGGTAGGGCGAAGGACGCAGCATGTGCGGTTACTTATACAGGATGCCAACATGTCCCGAGCATCCGGGTCCAGTTCACTCTGCAATCTGTGTTCTTCTAAGCTGAGTACGGCTGCGGAGTGCGTGTCCCTTCAGTGCGGCACCTTCGACGAAGACAACAAACACATCGTGACGGATATAGCAGTTGAAGGGGGCGTATCAAGGGGGTAGGAGCATAACTCGTTGCAAAAGGCTGAGCCAACGCTAGTGGCACGGTGCAGTACGAGCAGTCAGGGCAAATAAGCGGAGCTTCTGCCCTCCCTGTATGGATGATTGTTTGTCGATTGACTGACTGAGGGAAGGAGGAGTACAAGGGGAAAAGCGTTGATTAAGGTACTCGGGAGAATAATAATAATGGTAAAGTATCGACTTTGCAGGGTAGGTAGCAGGGGTAGCAGGATCGACTCGGCTGTTGCAAGGTTGTCGCTAGGTACGGTATTTATTGGAGGAACCTTAGTGTTTGTTACATACTGGGTAAGCAAACCACCTACAACCGTACTCGACTGCAGTACTTGTACGAAGTGCGCTCATATCAGCAGGAGCGTCAGATCAAGGGAGAGGGCGGTCTCCAGAGAGATGACCATATAGATCAACTGTCAGGCTCTCCACAAAGGACATGTCTGTATGTGGGTCAAGGGAGTGATCTTATCTGGTATCCTTATGTCCATCTACATACTGTATGTAACTTTTACCGTACAAAATGCTACCAACACACCTTTGAAGATTTATTTTGACTTCCCCGAAACTCAGAGAGCGGATGAAAGAAAGGCAAACGTCTGTCATTGACGTGGGGGGATGGCTATCGGCAAAATATAAAATATAAAATAGGCGATCCTACCTATAGGAATTCAAGACGCTTCAAACCACCATCACAGCTGTCGTAGTCGCAGTCGGGTGTCTCATGACGGCGGCTGCTGGAACGAATAAGAAGCTGAAGCAGATGCATGGTTTGTGCCTCTGTGCAGGCATTAATTAGTAAGGTATGTACATAAGGTATGTACATAAGGTATGTACATAAGGTATCTGATTTATCGTCTTTCCGCGCCGGAGCAATATTAATTTGTGCCACCCGCGAATTACGGGGTGGGTATGTGCGTAGGTACAAGGTAGGTAAGGTAGAAAGGTAGTCGTTGATATCATCTCCGATCCTGTACTGTACTTGTACTTGGGGTAGTCTGTCTCTTCTTTGTCTGCTGGAGGGCTTGCTGCATCATAGACCACCGTGTCCGCCGCCTTTTTGGAGGTAAGGTAGTTTATGAATGCATTTGGCCGTTGACAAGACAAGATATCCGTGATAGTGATACTTCGTACACATAGCTGATGGCAGCCTCGCCTCAGCGTCGAGATCTTGATCACTTGAGCAGTGCCCTCGTAGGGACAGACGACTTGATACCTTAAGGTAGAGTAGGTACCTTAGGTAATGACGCCTAAGGGTAAGCGCCCGCGTGTTGACACCGTTCTCGCTTGATGTGTGAGGTGAGCCTGCCCTGCTGATACCTTATGCGTATGCGGAAAGATTCTGCGGAAGGATTCCGCCACACCTGAGGCTTTGCTTTTCCCAAACGCTTATCAAGACATGGTCTTCATGGGTTTCAAGAGCGTCCAATAGCCCCAAATGCGATGAGGCTTGTACAAGAAATGTACACGTAGGCTCAAGACTGTTGTGCATAGCCTGCAACCTCCGTATTGGTCGCCTTGTCCGGGATCAACAGCAAGGATGATCATCCAATGCCACTCTGCAGCTGACGACCGCTGCCTGACAAAAGCGGTGCCCTGACCAAGCCTCTATCATCCCATCTGAATAATGATATGCTCATGGATCAACGCCCGGCCACCGCCAATCATAAGACCAGCTAGGGGTTCATCCCTTCTCTCATTCCTGGTACTGGATGATAATTTGGATTTTTGAAGTCCGTTGTGGTCTCTGGAAGGCCGAGGTCAGATTACGAGCGCTAATGGTACTCTATCCCAGACTCGCTCGGAAGTCCATGTCCTTCTAATAAACATATAGGTACTTTGCGCAAAGCCCGTCGGAGTTTGTACCAATGTTCCCTCACCTTCGTCTCCCAGGGCTAGCCGGATGTACTACGGTACACGTTGGGCTCGAAGTTGCTGACCAATGTGAGTTCTAAGTGCACCGTTCAGATTCCGGAGGCTTCAAGTCCCCATGAGGAGGCTCACCTGCTCTGGCATCTGGTCACCGCTCTTTCATCGACCATTCCTTCACCCACGAAGCCTATACTCATCAATCCCTGAGCTGATTTGTGCCAAAATATCTTTCGCCATCCTTCTTCCCGGGTGTAAGATGTCCTTCTCGATATTGACTGCTGAGGGCAAGGCCCCTCCCTCGGACATCCCTCATGCCCAGAAGCAGAATCCATTGAGATTTCTCGTGCTCTCTGCCCCACAGTCGGCCTCGTTTGAGCAACCATTACCGCCCTCGAAGACCAGCGGTATCCATTCTCCTTCCACAGCGGCAGTTCTAAGCCGCTTCTGCCAAAGCTATCACCGTGTTGTCGTCTTTGCCAGCCGAAGAGTGTGTAGCAGTACGCGAAAATCGCCGATCCAGCAGTGTCAGCACCACAGACAGTGATATCATCAAGAAGAAGCAGTCCCTAAGGCTTGGACCGGTGCAGTCCAGGTGAGACCCTAGCAGCAGCGCCTATGTGGAGGAAGCCTTAAGTTGAGCAGAATTGCTTTTCTTAGTGTGAAAGGTCAAGGCAAGCGGTGGCAGCAGAAGTGAAAGTGATGAAGAACGGTGTCGTCTTTGACGCTTCGGCGCTTAGCGTAATCCTCTGTAGGTGGGATGAGTAGCCATGTATACGAACCAGTTTCAACCTGACGTTTCGTTGCCCGTTTCCAGTTAGCAGATCAGGATGTTCTATCGCTATATCGAGAGCTTGGTCGTCAAACAGATTCAAGGGGCGGAGAGAGCGGTGCGCATCACTCGCCCGTGATGCTCATGTACCCAAAACCTAGCTAGAATAGGAGCAAGACATTTCTCTTTTGTGCGAAAACTCCTCTCAGTTCAACGTCGATTTCCAGCTACGGTATGCTTGCTCCATGTCAAATGCCAGTTCTCTTGCTTGACCTTCGGTGAGCTCCTCTGTAGCTCTCATCTGGTTCAGCGTAATCAGCCATTGTATAATCTTTCCGCGGTTTTCGAAGTCCTGGTCCGTAACCTTGTTCACCGATTGGATGACTTCTGACAACAGCGGGTGGAGACTGTCCTTCGACACCATATTCAGCTTCAAGGCGTCGAGGAAAGTGATGAAATTTTCCGTCGCTGCCAAGATCAAGCTACCAGCAGCCCCTCCTCCGGTGCCATTGGTAGCTTGTTGCTTGGACGGCTGCTCGACGGTTGCAGGCAGACCAACACGGAGGCGCTCCGTGGCTCTCGGGCATTCAATCTATCACAGCACGTCAGCAATATCCACGGACTGTTTTCGCGGTTACATACATCCCACTCGCGCTTGAATGTCTCCAGGTCCACGAACGCTCTTGAGACAGACTCATCGCTCAGATTAGATTTGTACTGCTTGAGGAGACGGCTGCATGTCTCCGTGTACTCCGATTCTGTGATAGAGTCTTTGATGTACGCTTTCTCTAAGCCGTCGAGCGTCACTATGATGCTGTAGATCTCTGCCAACGAGTCGTAAAGGTCTCGCTCAGCTGTAGTTGTGGACAGCTTGACTTCCTACTCTCGTCAGTACACCTTGTCCATATCGCGACAAGCCCAAAAGCATACCTCGTCCAGATTGATCGTCGCCGACAACGAGGAGTTGGGCGTGAAACCGTAGGGTGTAGGCGCATATGACTGCTGTCTTGGCGATGCGAACATTTTGCCATCGAGCTTGAGGGTCTAGTTTGACATCTGGACTCACTCGATGTTTGGTGAATCAGGACCGGGAGTTGCCGACGCCAAAAAGTCCTTGCCATCATGGTCCTGCAACCCCATCATTAATATTACAAAACCTTTCTCAACTCTCAACTACGACCGACTGCTGTGCTGGATTCAACTCAGGATGCCGGGTCAGGCTAAGAAGGCCACTAAGAAATTCGGGAAGAACCATCTCAAAGATACCATTGGACGCCGAAAAGACTTTGCGAAAATAAAGCAGAGGCACCAGATCAAGGCAAAGAGGAAGGCAAAGAATGCAAGCGATCGAGAGGAGACATATGGCAAAAAGGGGAAAGATGATCTTACTAGCGAAAGAAATGAAACAGAAAAGGCGAATGGCAGTCGATTTACTGATATGAGCGTCGACGATTTCTTCCAAGGTGGCTTCGACATACCCAAGGAGCCGGCCAAAACGGGTAGGAAGGTCTTGAAAAGCAAGGAAATCCCAGAACAGTTAGGAAAGAGAAAGAGAGTAGAGAAGACGGGTCAAAATGAGTCTGCGATATCGTCAGAAAGCTCAGCCGAGGAGGAGGGTGTTGCGCCTTCTGAGAGCGAGCCTGAATCGGGGCTAGAGGATGACCTTGACACTCACAAAGGGGATTTGCAGGCACTCTCGGAGAAGGACCCGGAATTCTACAAGTACTTGAAGGAGAATGATGCAGAGCTACTGGACTTCGCAGAGGACGCAGATCTTGCGGAAGTCGATGAATTGAGCAACGGCGAAGAGGAAGAACCAGCCAAGAGTAAGAAGCGGAAGAAGGGTAGCAAAATGACCACTGAGAGTAAAGACATAAACAAGGGTGGCGAAGACGAGACGGAAGTCACAATGGCGTTGGTGAAGAAGTGGAAGGCCGCGATGACGGAACAGCACTCCTTGAGAGCAATGCGTCAGGTCGTCCTCGCCTTTCGGGCTGCGGCGCACGTCAATGAAGATGATGGAAAGGAATACAAGTACACGATCTCGAGCCCTGATGTATATCACGAACTCCTGGTCCTCACCCTCAAACATGTTCCCGATGTCCTAAACCATCATCTACCAGTGAAGGAGGCCGCTTCTGGCAAGGTCCGCATCGCGACGGACTCCAAAAAGTTCAAGACATTGACACCCCTGCTCAAATCACACTCCTCCTCCGTACACCACCTACTCACGAGCCTTTCTGACGCGCCAACGCTCAAGCTTACCTTGTCATCCATCATTCCTCTACTCCCTTACCTCCAGCCCTTCAAGAAGGCAATCAAAGTAGTACTGAAGACAGTCGTCGGAGTGTGGTCCGACACCTCCAGCACCGAGGCGACCCGCATCACAGCCTTCCTTGTCATCCGCCACCTGGCCGTGATCGGGGACGCCGGTATCAGAGAAGCCGCCCTCCGCAACGCCTACCAAGGGCTCGTCAAAGGCAGCCGCAACACCACCATCCACAGCCTACCGGGAATCAACCTCATGAAAAACTCGGCCGCCGAGCTCTGGGGCATCGACCCGAACATCGGCTACACCACCGGCTTCACCTTCATCCGCCAACTCGCCATCCACCTCCGCGGCAGCATCACCAACCCCTCCAACGACTCCTACAAGCAAGTCTACAACTGGCAGTACCTGCACTCCCTCGACTTCTGGTCCCGCGTCCTCGCCGCCCGCTGCGACGCCCTCGCCGAAGCCACGGCCGGCAAGCCCTCCCCGCTCCGCCCGCTCATCTACCCCGCCGTCCAGATCTCCCTCGGCGCCATGCGCCTCATCCCCGCCGCCCAGTACTTCCCCCTGCGCTTCCACCTCGTCCGCGCCCTGCTCCGCCTCTCCCGCGCCACGGGCACTTACATCCCGCTCGCCCCGGCCCTGCTCGAGGTCCTGACCTCGGCCGAGATGAAGCGCGCCCCGAAACCTACCACCCTCAAACCCCTCGACTTCGCCACCGCCCTCCGCGCCCCGAAATCCTACCTCCGCACCCGCGTCTACCAGGACGGCGTCGGCGACCAAGTCGCCGAACTCCTGGCCGAGTTCTTCCTCCTCTGGACCAAGAGCATCGCCTTCCCCGAACTCGCCCTCCCCGTCCTCGTCATGCTGAAGCGCTGGCTCAAGTCCGTCTCCTCTTCTTCCGCCCCCTCGCATCGCCACCACAACGGCCCGGCCAACAAGAAGACGAATGGCACGGCCCAAAGCTCTGGCGGCAACAGGAACGGCAAAGTGAACGGCGCCATCGCGCTGCTGGTGCAGAAGCTGGAGGCCAACAGCCGTTGGATCGAGGAGAGGAGGGCCAAGGTCGATTTCGCACCGACGGATCGCACGCAGGTCGAGGCGTTCTTGAAGGAGGTGGAGTGGGAGAAGAGTCCGCTGGGGGCGTTTGTGGTAGGGCAGAGGGTCGTGAGGGAGGAGAGGGAGAGGGTGGTGGAGGAGGGGAGGAGGGAGGAGGAAAGGAAGACGGGTCGGGAAAGGAAGAGGGAGGCGGAGGATGATAGTGAGGCCGAGAATGAGGACAGCGGTGTCGGTGAGGAGGACGAGGATGACGATGTGCATGAGGGTGGAAGCGACAGTCAGGACGAGGCTTGATGTGGCGCCATGTCACGGAATCTAGGTAGCTAGAAGCGCGTAGTCATTCACCCAGCTATGTCTGTCCAAGTCCTATGTACCCCTTCCGATGCCAGAAGCTGCTCCGACAAGCTCGCTTCAAGCCAAGCCAAGCGCTATGGACACAACACGGACGAGGGATGGCCTCCAACAGAGTACCGTAACTGAAGCTATCGAGGTAAGGTCTCTCTCATGGCCGCAAGTTTGTAAATGGAATGAACAGTGTAAAAGGAGAGAAGAGCCGCCAACGCCCACACCGAGCCACATTCTGAAGCTTTTCCGTTCGAGTCCGAGTCAACAAGAGCGAAGAGAGGACAACGTGGAAGATTCACAAAAAAGGATGGACTATTATTCGCGCGCAGTGGGATATCTCTGCTTGCATGAGGGAATGAAAAAGGACCGGTACACCTGTATCCCACGCCAGAGAACCTGGGTAGATGGAGAAAACGGTACGGAAATGACGCCGTTCCTGTCTGCAAGAGATGATATACGCCTCCCAGTCCCCTCCCTTTGGTACGTATTACAATTTGATATTAGGTAGAACGAGGAGAGAACTTTTGACAGTGAAGTGATCCAGGAGTCGTGTATTTTGAACAGAGAATGGAAAGCGTGGCGCAACCGACGCGTGATCCGTTGGAATAGCGGTTATTGGACCATCTCTTCCCCCAAACCGGTGAGGCCGGCTCCGGCGATATTGACGTTCAATCCCTGCATGTTGATGGGAGCGTTCATGGCGCCTGCCAGTTTGAGCTCGGGGTTGCAGGGCGGTGAGTGGGACTTGTGATATTTGAGCCCGTTCAGGTTCTTGTACCGTTTCCCGCACACCTCGCAGCGGAAGGGCTTCTCCTTCTCCATGCCCACTGTGCCGGGGTAGGGGACCGACGTTTCGGGATTGACGATGGAGAAGGTCCCATCCGCGTTCTCGTGAAGTTGTTGGTTTGTATGACCGTGCTAGAGATTCGATCAGCATGGTCCCACAGGAGTATAGGGGGAGCCCTAGCTTACCGTCTTGTGGTATTTCAGTCCGTTTTGGTTCTTGTACGCTTTTTCGCATCCTATCACGGGACATCTGAATGGCTTGATCTCTTCACCCGGCATCATTCCGGTCGTGCCGTCACCGATACCGACCATCATCTGCTGTTCGCGGATTCTCTTGGCGAGCTCGCTGTTCGGACCATATTGCCCACCTCCAAGTCGAAATTGTGCATATTGGTGCGGGGTATTGAAACCACCGTTTGGACTGAACAGTCGTTTGGCTGGCTCGTCAATACACAAATCTAGCATGTCGTTGCCATTGCCGGATCCGAAGCTACCAAAGCCACCAAAGCCACCAAAGTTAGTGTTCTGATTCTGAAGGAACTGCGAATTGCCCGGCAGTAATAGATCCCCAGAGAGATTCCCTCCGAAATCCTCATCGAGCTCTGCAGGCGTCCCTGGAGCCGACGAATCTGGCGTATGGCGGAAATGCTGCTGCAAAGGGTGAGTGCTGAGCGTCGGTGTATTGACTGAAGAAACGGTAGGATTGTTCTGGTAAGGATGACCAGGCCGTCCTGATACCGGTGTTGTGGGTTGCGATGTCCTCAGCCCTTGATGGCTTTGCAAGGCATTGGCCATGTTGAGCGTATTCAGGTTCAGAGGCGGCACTCGAGCCGATCCTGGCCGTCCAAATTGCATTTGCGGCTGCTGTTGGAATTGTGATTGTTGATGGGTCGTTGACAGAGGCGTCTTCGCACTGTCTCCCATGTCATCATCCATCTCCATGTCCTCTACTGCATCCATGTCCTGCACAGTCGGTAAAGGCGCCTTGACGAAGCCACCGGATTGGGACTGTGGTGTTTGCCTTGGAGGTTGGGTCAATGTTTGGGTGCTTGAGGCGCCGAAGTTTTGCCCGGACTGGACACCCCGGGATTGATCGGGTAACGGTTGCCGCTGCTGTTGCTCTTGAGCTTGTTGCTGTACCGCAGCAGCAGCTCCGGCAGCTATTGCCGCCTTACTGTTGGGTTGTTGACTTGGTTGGTTCGACTGGGACGTTCTGTGAAGGGTCGGGGGCGCCTGCTGCGCGTGACACTCTTCGTAATGCTGTAGAAGATCGTGCAACGAGGGAAGAGTGATGCCGCAACATGAGAAATCTTTCATGAAATTGGCCTCGAGCTTCGGCAGGTAGGATGACGAATGGTATGAAGGCGACTGAAACGTAAAAGGAGATGTGCCTGCCATGATTATACTGCAGACCGTCAGTAACTGCCTGTCGTTTATATGCCCGTTGCCACACAACGGCACATCTGCGAAGAGCTAAAAGCTACCACCAAATCCAGGGGTATCGATAGACATCGCCAACAGGGGTAGTGATCGAGATCACTCACTCATCTCTAATCCAGCTTCCCACCGACACACCACCCCAGCTCATCCCACCGACGAGACTCCCGGCTAAGCTCTCACGCCGTGGTTTCTCTCTGTTTGAGTTGTTCATGGCTATCGGACGCGCCTCACTGCTCCATTGGAAGCCCATACCAGACAGCCCTCCACTCACCGAGTCATGCCTTCCCGACATTGAGGCAAAGCCATTGCTCCCGTTCGTGCCGCTTCGGACTCTGGCAAGAGCCGGCCGGGATACATCGCCACCTGCGCCTTGCAGTGCAGATGTGAGGTTGGAAGTTTGCGTCTGCCGTGGAGAGTTGGGATTGTGTCGGGGTTGGGTGGCGATGTTGATGGGGGATGATGGACCGGCCATGTCTCGATCTGATTCTGACTGGTGGAAAAGTGGAAAAGTGGTATCCTCGAAGTCTGGATCCAGCAGAGTCGAATCTAGGTATGATCTAGACTGACCAGCAGCTGTGTCGATCGGCTTCCGATGCCAAGAAAAGAGGAGCTCCTTCTCCCTCTCCGCGCGGCGCAGATACGGAATAGAGATCCCAAGAGGAGTGCCTATGGGTGTGGTGTCTGTAGTTGAACTTGGGCCCAAATCGCTCGTCGCGGGCGAGTATTGGAGAGGTGGCGGCGTCCCGGATGAATCCAGCTTTACGGATGCGGTGTCGAAGCACTTCTGAAGGAACTTCCTGTGTTCGAGTCAAGTCTAAGTCCACCAAACGCTCAAGTTCAAGAACCTATGTCGAAAAGGTAAGGTCAAGGATTTGATTGAAGTGATGTTTCGAGTGAAGTGAAGGCAAAGGGTAGAGTCCAAGCGCAAGTGATCCAGCGGTGTGTCAAGGGCGGCGGAAGTAGGTAGGTACTCGTTGATATGGAAGGGTCGGAAGGTCTCAACACACATACAGATATATATTATTGCTACTGGTACACGTTCTTACTGTACAGTACTATCGGTAAGGTGAGGTAAGGTAAGGTATGACATAAAAGGGTAAGGTATGTACAAGTAAGGTGGTAGATCGTGAGTCGTTGTTGCTACCTGGTCATGGTGATGGTGCGTTCTTGGGCTTCTGTGCTCAGGCTCTGGCTCTCTTTCTCTCACGCCACGCTTGGACTTATGTACTTAAGGTACCTTACCCAGGTACGTAAGGTACCTTAGTGTGAGTCCGCCGAGGTAAAAGTGTGACTAACCGGATACATATTAGACGTTGACGGCAATTGCCTTCGCTAGAATTACCTTACCTAGATAGGGTACCTTACCCTACCCTTAGCTAACTTACCTGACGTTAACATTACCTACCTTACCTAATCCCCAATTTGTCGATCAGGGTATCAGAGCTTGAAAGCTTAAGGTAACAACTCGACGTTGCCAAGAAAGACGATGCTTGAGCTCATGCAATGCGAGACAATGGGATTCTGAGTATTCTGACAGCTCCTGCACAGCCTGGACAGCCTGGACAGCCTGAACAGTCACCGTCGTCCAATTATTTGTATGTATTGCTTGTTGAATGTCGTCATCTGGAATTACTTGAGTATTGTAGCCCTTCTTGACTGCGGTGGCACCTCGGCACAGCACGGGGGAATACCGCAGTGTACAGGAGTACGGCATCCCTTTCGGCATTCTTCTAGAACCTTTCCGTCCACCAATCACCAAGCGACTCTCACCGCCAGGCCTAGACCCTTCTTCATTAACAACACCTAAATCCATCTTCGATCTTCAAGGTAAGGTATCAAGGAAACAGTCGCTATTATTGGGCTTCTGAGACAATCCCTTGGGGGTGTTTGCACCGACGCATGACGGTATACAGTATAGGACACTGATGCTTTGTTCATGAACGACACGACATGAAGGATGAGAGGCAGAGCTAGCATCCCGTGACGGATTAACGCTACTCCTGCCCAAGGCCGGTTGTTTTTGCAACACGTCAGGAGTCCATTCTCGGTTTATTCTGTATAAATATAATCCCTATATCAAATGTAGGCTGCAAAACCGAAAATTGAGCCGGCCCTCCAATGGTGAGGATCAAATTCACCCTACGAGCTCACGGCGGCGACAAGCGTCAAGTTCCCTCTCTCCAGCCTCGGCAAACGTCCGTCAATGACATCGGCCGTGAACCTCCCCACGCCCGAAGTATCCTCGATGTGGTGTGAAGTGAGGGCCTTCATGGCCTCGACATCCTCAGGCGCCAGGTTCGACGTCTGTTGCACAGCGTTCGGGTCCGCCGCAACGGTGTCCTCCTCGGGGCCCGGATTGAAGACGGGTTGCAACGCGGTGGTTAGGAAGTGGATGGTCTTGGTGAGCTCCTCTTGGGAGAAAGTCTTGGTTGCATCGGCATGTCCCTGAATGACTGCCCAGTAAAACAGCTGTTAGAATTCCTGGCTTTAGAAGAAGACAAAGAGAAGGCAGGGAAGAGGGGAATTGGGCAGGATGGTGCAAGTGACGCACCAGGCTTGAAGAACTTGAAGGCCCTGTCGAAGTTATCCTCGCCGACTTCGCTTAGCACGGGCTGCTTCTGGTTCCTCATTTGTTGGTAGGCGCTCAGCACGACCATCAAGAAGCGAGCATAGCTCTCGCGGACCTTAGTCGAGTGCTGCTCAACTCTCGTGGTTAGCAATTTCCACTTGTGCATTGTTTGAGGGGAGGGGCTTGAATCATGTCCAAGGAGTAGACGTAGCTCGTTGTAGAGGGCCCCAGGTGCCGGTACTTCCGAAACAAATCAGGGAATGAGGTCAAGAATTGGATAAGTCGTACCCACTGAGCCGCCGCGGTTTCGCTGCAGTCCCCGCGAATACTAGCTGCAATGGTCGTCCCTGCCGATAGCGCAGCTGTTACGGCGAGATGGACGCCCGAGGAGAAAAACGGGTCGATGAAGCAGCCGGCATCCCCAACGATGCGCGCGTACGGCAGCGCATACGCCTTGGCGTGGTACGAGAAGTCGGATCCAGCGTGTAGTGCTGTCACCTGTTTGGCATCGGGGCCTAGGAGCTCCAGAAGCGTCGGAGCCTGTCCAATTTTCGGTCAATTACCACTTTGGGCTGTCTTGGGAGATTTGACTTAAAATCAAAGCATAGAGATACTCCTTGTGGGTCTACCGACTCTAAGATGTACGAGAAAGGGGCTCGGAGACTTGCTTACCTGCTTGAGGGCGTCGTCAAAGAACTGCTGGGTCGACGTACAGCTTTCTTCAGACTTCTTGTTGGTGGCGACTTCTTGGTTCATGACGACGCCGATCGAGTGGGTGCCGTTGTGGAGAGGGATGAACCAAGCCCAGCCACTTTCGTCTTGTCTTTGTTAACTCCAGCCAGCCGAGGCTTCAGGTATGATGTCTTACCACGCAACGCTTCGAAGAACGGGACACCCGCCCGGTTCGTCTCCTTTCCGTACATGCCCGCCCCCGAGAAGTAGGCCCAATTGGCGACGTTCTTGAGCGCTTTGCTATAGGAACGGTTCTTGAGATACTTGGTGCTCAGCAAGCCGGCACGTCCGCTCGCGTCCACGACATAGTCGAAGTTGATCGTCCCACTGCCGCCCGCCTTGCTGCTCCACGAGGCACGGACGGGCCGGCCAATGTTGGGCAGCGACGATTCTCCGTTCGATTCAACGACGCTGGAGTCGAAGTCGATCGAACTCACTTTGACGCCGTCAAAGACTTTGGCACCGCTCTCCTCGGCGTGGCGGAACATGATCTCGTCTGCCTCGGAACGTATCACGTTCCAAGACCTGTTGTTCTCATTCGGAGCACGGAAGTCGGTGACTAGTCATCATGCCTATTAGGACTGACGACCCGGGATGAGGCACTGCTATGTGCCCAATTGACTTACATCCCTCCCGGTTATGGGCGCTCATCTTGAATGCTGCCCCGTTCTTTATCGTAAAACCGTGCTCATCAAATTTGGTATGCAAGTCGACGAACTTCAGGTAGTGCCGAAATGAAGGTAGCATGCTTTCACCGACATGGTATCTAGTACATGTTGGAATTCAAGCCTGGTAATAGCGGAGCCAACTTTCTTACCTAGGCACTTTCTCAGCCTCGAGCACCACTGTATCAATGTTCTCACGAGCGAGCACGGCAGCCGCGTATGATCCCCCAGGACCCCCGCCTATGACAAGAACGGTGCATTTCTCTGGAATTGACGTGGTAGCCATTTTCTCTTAGATCGAGGTTATACACGAACGCCAAGAAGTGCGATGTAGACGTGGTCGAGTAGATCGAGAGGAAAGATAGGCAGACTTTCAAATAGAGACAAAAGAGCTATGTTTGACAGTCTTGCTTGTGAACTCGTAGAAAGGTTATGTACAGCAACGCTCTTCACGTTCTACCAATGTCGTGGCTCGTTTAGGCTCCGCTCATCAAGACACGATGCAATGCGGAGAATAGAACCGCAACTCGGGACGGAGGTTGAAGTCGCAACAAATGCCGGACTGGCCGACGCAGGATCGGGAAGCATGTTATCGGTGTCGACGCTCGTATAAGAAATCAACCGAGCATCTGGGGCACAACACTGGTCAACATCACCGGAGACCCGAAGCTCGGTGCAATGCATGCCCACCAACGCAATACACAACCCCGGGGTATCTTGTAACCAAAGCTCCGATGATTCGGGGAATACGAGAATTGACAAGAAGCCTCTTATCGTGTTGGAAACTCGGTGACCTCAAGTAGCTGGCGCAGTGCTTCTTCCGGGTCAGCAACAAACAATCCTTCCAAACAAGCTTCCATCTTGGCCTTTTCAGATTCGTCACATCATGATGCCTGCGCCAGCTTCTGTCCAGGCGGCCACGATTGACAAATTCATTGCGGCCTGGAAAAGGTTTACCCCGAAGGACATGCTCGCGACCTGGTCTGACGACTTCACGCAGCACACACTGCCCTTCTCGCTAGGCCATGCATCCCGAACTCGGGCCCAGGTGGAGGCTACCCTGCCCAAACTAGCCCAGATACTCACGAACTATACCGTGAGTCTTTTGATAAACCCCATGCCTATCCACCTAGCGAGAGACTCGACTTACCTCATGCATAGCTCACTGTCCACAATGTGGTGCACGACACTGTCAAGCGCAAGGCGGTGATATACGCGATAACACGGGCGGACACGCCCTTTGGGATTGAGTGGATCAACGAGTATGCCTGCTTTGTTACGTTGGACGAGAGTGGGGAGAGGATCGTTAAGCTCGAGGAGATGATCGATTCGGCCTTCATGAAGTCCTTCTATCCCATCTTCCAGAAGTACCTGAGTGATCAGGCGTCCCAGGCGTCCAAACCTGAGTAGCCACAAATCCAGAACATCTTTCTTTCCTAGGCCAGTGCAAAAATCTTCCCTCCCACAATTTTGCATATATCTTGCATGCAGGAGTGCTCTACCAAGTTGATCTGTCTGTGCACTGTGACCAATCATTCATAATCGCGTTCGTGTACGTCACCGATAACGACTCCATCCCTGTGTAACAGTAAGATATATAAGATTAGCTTGGTCCTCCTCGAAGTCCACTTGAGTAACATAGCGTATAAACTCACTTACTGCCTAATATTCAGAAAGCACAGCTTTGATACCATCCCGGCCTACAGATCTCGCACAAAGATGGCTACTTACGCAGTCCTAGGCGCAACAGGCAACTGCGGCACCGCGCTGATCCAGAATCTGCTCAGCAGACCACATACTACCAAGATCCGCGCCTACTGTCGCAACAAAGCCAAGCTGCTACGGCTGATGCCAGAAACAGCCCAAGCCTCACCTGGCCAGATGGAGATCTTCGAGGGCAGCATCCAAGACATCCCCCTCCTCGCCTCATGCATCCGCGACTGCCACGCCGTCTTCCTGGTCGTCTCCACCAACAACAACGTCCCCGGTCTGCGCGTAGGCCAAGACACAGCCATCAGCGTCATCCGCGCGCTGGAGCAGCTGCGGTCCAAAGACAGCATCCAGCGGGTGCCCAAGCTGGTTCTGCTGTCGTCCGCCACCATCGACGAGTACCTTTCGCGTAAGACGCCGGCGCTGCTGCGGCGGGTGCTGCTCATGTCGGCGTCGCACGTGTACCAGGACCTCCGGGAGGCGGAGAGGTGCCTGCGCGCCGAGGAGGGCTGGGTCTCGACTATCTTCATCAAGCCAGGCGCCTTGTCGGTCGACAAGCAGCGTGGGCACGCGCTCAGTCTCACGGACGAGGACAGCCCCGTGTCGTACCTCGACCTAGCCGCCGCCATGATCGAGGCTGCAGACGATCAGGACGGACGCTACGACGGCCGGAACGTAGGCGTTGTCAATACCGGGGGGCGGGCGAGGTTTCCGACCGGGACACCCTTGTGCATTTTGATGGGTTTGTTGAGTCATTGGTTTCCCTTTCTGCACCCCTATCTGCCTTCGACGGGGCCGGGTTGAGGTGCTGGTAGGCGATGGCACATAGATATCCCCCTAACGTTAGCTGCTCTTGCTGGAATAACCTTATTTCGGGCAAAGTCAAAACCCTATCTACGGAAGCTTTCTAACGTGTAGACGGAATAGTGGAAGAGTTTGAATCATCAATTGAATAACCACACCACAAAGATATCAATTGACATAAGGTCTGATCCCTCACAGATCAGTGAACTATCTTGTCTGCCAGAATTTTCGCCCATGTTAAACAGAAGTATGAATCCATGGATTCGCCTGCATTCGAACATATAATCACCTCTCTACATGCGACGCGTTCAACTAGGCGATTGGTATCATTATTTGTCAAAAACACGCGACAAGTCCTACCGATCCTCGAGAGGGTGACGATACTCATATGGCAGGAGCACACGCTTGGTAGCCGATGAACAGGACTAGGCCGTTCATCTACCTTCCTTTACATATTATCCAGAATGAGATGCCAAAAGACCGACACAAGAGTGGATTCATGTGGATTCATGCAAGATAGAAAGGATGTCGAGATCAGGTATGAAAGGAAGGTCGCATTAGGCGCAATCGCAGTCGAAGAGATAGGCACCATTGTGACTGGCATTATAGTTGGGAAACACGGTGATGACACGCCAAAGCCCACGACTATCAGCGATGGAAGACATGGCTGCAAAGTATCATTTGTGATGCTAAGCTAGAAGTGTTTCTTCCCGCATAGCACTGTTGCTATTCTCTGCAAGGGAGTAATTTGAATGCCGTTGCAAGCAATCTCGCTCTGATGTCATTTTGGTATAATCGCGACATCCTAGTGCAACACCTGCTTGCTCTCATACCCCTTCTTCGTACCCTCCCGCTCCAGCATCCTCGCCATCCACGCCTTGACGTGGGGATAGTGGTCCACGTCGTACTCCTCCTTCTTGGTCACCTTGGCGATAGTCATCTGCCACGAGAGGAAGGCGATGTCGGCGTACGAGCACCTCCCGCCCACCAGCCACTCCTCGCCTTCCTTCTGCTCGCTCAGGTGTCCCTCCAGCACGGCCGTGACGCGGTTCACCTCCTTAACATACCGGTCCACGGCCAGGGGTATCTGCTCGGGCGCGAACAGCCGGAACCAGCCGTACTGGCCGTAGTACGGACCCTGCCCGCTGGCCTGGAAGAAGAGCCACTGCTTGGCGTGGTAGGCCTCGGGCGTGCCGGGTCCGAAACTCAGCTTGTGCGCCTTGTCGTAGCGCTCGATGAGGTACTCGACGATGGCGCCGGACTCCCAGAGGGTGATGCCCGTGTTGGGGTCGTGGATGGAGGGGAGCCGGCCGTTGGGGTTGATGGCGAGGTACTCGGGCTTCTTGAGGTCCGTCAGTGGGACGGCTTCGGCCTCGTAGGGCACCCCGAGCTCTTCGAGGATCATGGCCACCTTGGGCGGGTTGGGGCCGCCTTTACCCCAGACTTTGATGGGTTTGAGTTGGTTGGCCATGTTGGATTCTGATGCTTGATGTTCTTGCGGTGAACGTTATCTTGGAAGTGGACTGTGGCGATGAGAGATCATGTTGATTGACAGGTAGTAGGAGTGAATCCAGAACTAGCTCACCCGTACACCTGACCTGTTAACTTACTGCTTTGCTCCTCTGTTGAAGAGAGGTTACAAATCAAAATGCAACTATGTCGGGCTGTCGGACTGTCGGGCTCCGATCCTTCGCATTCCCAGCTGTTCCGGATTACTTGATGTATTTGCTTTTTATTGCTTTGTCGTGTATCACCCGAGACGCCCTTTCCCGTGCATGACGGGGGGTGTTTCGTGCATGAGCATTAGCCAATCTCAGCCGGACTCGGAATTGTCAGGATATGACTGTCTAATTTACAAAGTGTGCGAAAACCCTAGGGTCTAGGCTCAAATAAGGTACCAACTGGAATTACCAATCGGCGCACATTTCAAGAGACTTGCATATTTAGGTACAGCGGCTTTCCTTCATTCTACTTACGAGGCGTTGATTCTCTGTCAAAGTAGTCGAATATATGTTCCTGTTGAGTTAGGCAGTGAAATGTTAAGTGTGGAGCCAAGGGTGGGTTTGGTGCCAACGAAGCTTCTGACAGATTTAGAAGACATTGAGGACTATAGGTAGAGACACCTGGATATCGTAAGGTAGTCTATTCTAGATATAGTAGAAGCCAATACACCTCTATTTGATGGCAGCACTCTTCATACGGAACGCTCAGACTGCAGCAACGGATATGAGGTAGCAAGACGGAATGTAGTCCATCATCAGTTCAACGCCGGGTCGCCAGAATAACCTTTGCAGGCCAATCCCCCTTTACTGGTCTCTCGTCGCCAATTAGCCGCTCCATCTCCCGCCACAGCTCGGTGAAAGCGGCCGGGTCCTCGGCGGAAAACGGAAATGAGGCAAAGTGCTCCTTGACGCCGTCCAAATTCGTCTCGAAGGCCCAATCCTCCTCGCGATCCCACGTCTCGACATCATCAGGCCCCGTGTGCCTGGGCTCGGCCGCCCTCTCCTGGTCCTCAGGGGACAGCAACTTGGGGAGGCCCCCCTTCTCCATGTTCAGATGCACCCGCAACCCGCCCGGGAGGAACCATTCGGGGTCGAGCGGCGCCACGTCGTACCCATCCTGGCTTCGGGCCATGATCTTGGCCGTCTGCTCCGGCTGGTCCGACTTGCGCAGAAGCACGCGGCCGCCTTGCAGCATCATGCGCGCCCAGACGTCCTGCACGTCCGCGTCCTCGAACCTCGCGGGACCGAAGCCAGCGCAGGCAAAGGTGCCGCCGGATCTCAGCTGCGCCGCGACGGCGCGCATGGCGGGGCCCTGGTCGGCGAAGTGTATGACGTTGGCTGCGAAGACCAAATCCACGCTGCCCGGGGTCAAGTCGTCGGCCTGCTCGAGGGGCGCGGCGCGGTAGCTGAAGCCGTCGGTGCCCAGACGCTCTTGTGCGAGTCTTACGTTCTCGGGCACCACGTCTGAGACGATGACGTGGTGGAACCGGTCGCGCAGCTGCCAGGCGTGCGGGCCGTTCCCAGCGCCCACGTCGTGCGCGGTGTCGAATCGGCCGTTGTGGGCTTGGTGGTATTGGAAGATGCGGGAGAAGAAGGCGTCGTGGACGCGGGGGCGACCTTTGAGGTAGTTGTTCCAAAAGGCCTCGTTGCGAGCGAACGTCTTGGCGTTGGAGTCCATGGTGTAGCTCTGTTCCAGGTTCAATGTCGTTGAAATTGCAATGCCGTGCTTATTCTAGCCATCACCAGAAACGTCCCCTTCTGCGGCCGAATGACTCCATGCCCGAAGCTGCCTCTCAAGGGTATATGCATGACTTACGGGGACATGGACCCGACGAGTGACGACGGTCCGAAGCGTCTACTGCCCGACGCACAAGGGGTGTTTGGGGTCGTATGCGAAAAGCTAGGTACCTGATTTTGCGTCGGGTTAGCAAATCAGATATTTGAAGATGCAACATTAAAGAGCTCCCAATACCTTACCTGGTAGGTTTCTGGGAATATCGCCACAGGCAGAGGATTTCTTGTCGAGCTTTAGGGCAAGCGAAGACTACCTACCTGGTATGACCCTGTGTCTCTCTGCTTAGGAGGTGCCAGACACTAGAATATGACCTCCATACTCGAGCAATTCAGAGTACTTGAATCCGATGATGGACGTCCAAATACTAAGGGATGTACATGCATCTACATGCAATCATCAATGCTAGATGCAAAGTCAACGTCAGCCCACCGATGTCAACAGAAGCAATTACGTGCTCCAAGATGCCTTGCTCCTCTTGAACAGAGAGGAACATTGTGATCACCTTTTAAAAGGCCTAGGAGTTTTGTGTCACAAGACGAAGCTTTATGGTCAAGTTCCGGATGGACTAGATAGAAGTTCCGCGTTCGATCATCTCCTGATATGAATGCCATCCTTTCCTTCGCAAAAAAATCCACTTGCACTGTTGGAAATCTCGGCTTAGTCACGTCCTTGCCATATTGTGTAGTCACAACTGTTTTCAAAATCCACTACTGAGAGCGCTCGCTTCAACATTGCCGTCGTCTCGCGCCGATTTTGATTTTGGTAAACACGCCATTCCTCTGGTATGTATGCCGTCGAGGCCGTGTCACAACTTGTTTATGACCACAGTTGACCGAATCCAGACAGATAAGAGGTGACCGCTGGAGACTGGTAGCGGTGGTCAAACATGAAAGTTGATCTTGATCACGACCAAACGGATGGATAGCCTGACTCAGCTCGAAAGCCTCGCCAAAGAGTTTGCCGCGGCAGTAAAGGTTCTCGCCAACTATTGCCGCAATGCCGACGTGCATCCTTGCCTTGTCCCTGCCGAAGCCCCAAGGGAGGCACATAGCGCCAGACAAACGATCTTGGCCAATGTGTCCAAAGTGAAAAACCTACTTGATGGCCCGGTCGACTTCCTCCAGCGTCTTGCTATTCAGGTTTGTCTGTCGTCGTTACTCACGCAAGTATCCGTGTACTGATCCTGCATGTATGTACTCGATAGACCCAGCTCCTCGCCTGCCTCCAATGGCTGGGCGAATTCCAGGTGCTCGCCTGCGTGCCCTTCACCGGCAGCGTCCCTATCAAGGACGTGGCTGACCTATCCGGCGTCCCGGAGAGCCAGCTAAGCTGTGTGATCCGCATGACGGCAACGGCTGGCTTCCTCAACGAACCGCAGCCGCACCAGGTGGCCCACACGGCCCTTTCCGCGTCGTTTGTGGATAGACCCTCGCTTCTCGACGCCGCCATGTTCCTCGCTGCCTCGAACGCGCCTGCAGCCCTACACATGGCTGAAGCCACTCAACGCTACGGGGCCTCCATCCATGCCAGAGAGAGCGCGTACAGCTTGGCCCTGGACCCCCGAACCACACTACAGGCTGCATGCGAGCAACGGCCGAAGCTGCGTCGCCAGTGGGCTGCCTATCTTCACTACGTGGGGGATGGGGACGAGGCGGGCGTCACCGACGTGCTTACGCGTCTGGACTGGGTCAATCTGGGCAACGCATGCGTGGTCGAGGTCAATGCCCCGTCGTGCCTTATGGCCAGCGCCCTTGCAAAGCTCTATCCCGCTCTCCACTTCGTCGTACAGATTGCCGAGCAAAATCACGGGGCAGCAACAAGACTAGATTTGCTAGCGCCCGTTAGCTCCCGCATCGCAGTGCACAAGCGAGTCCCCGGCACGCCACAGATGGTGACCGACGCGGCCGTCTATATCTTCCGTCTGCCCCTGCCTTGTCCGTCTCCTGGTGTGCCCTCACAATCGCTGCCTTTGCGCATCACCAGCGAGCTGCGAACCCACCTCTGCGTGCTGCGCGCCAACCTTCACTCCATTATCATCGTGACAGCCCGCCCACTCCCTGAGCCAGGCACCGTTGACCCCAGGCTCGAAGCTCTTGCGCGCTCAGGCGAGCTCTCACTGCTCCAGCTGACCAACGAACGCACGGTGCGAATCGACGAGCTGGTCGAGCTGCTGGAGGGTGTGGGGGACGACGCCGGGCGGCTGGTGGTGACTAATCAGCTGCTGTCGAGCGACAAGACCACCGTCGCTTTGGTGGTCAAATACCAACCGTATGGGCAAGGGCTGTAGCCTATATGTACGTCGGAGGAAACATCGGAAAGCCAGCCGTATGGCCAGAAGCTCTACGGAGTAGCCTACATACAGTACAAGGACCCTTGATTTAGTCTCCGTGACTAAAAGTAAGGGTCCTTCCGGTTGTACGTCGGAGTACAGATTAGTGATCTTATTGGGTCTTGTTATATTCTTTACTTCTTTCATTATTATCGTACGATCCTCTGCGTACGTACTGGAATCTCACCTCCTCCTCGTCTCACTCCTAAATGAGGCTCTTGATCTTCGCAAAATCAAATGATGTACCTTACGTACCTCGTTTATGTACAACCCTGGTTCGGCCATTTCTTGATGTGTCAGCAAACACGATCCCTACCCAATCATCCTTGTTTTGTGTCCAATTTGAGCCAATTGAATAATTGCATGCGGAAAAGAAATCATGTTCCTTATCAAGTCTGCTGCAGAGACACGATTTGGGTTGCTTCATAAGTTCTTGTGTTCGGTCAGACTTATTGATCTCTCGTATTGAGTCTCAGGTACATAGCGCCGCTACTGGAGGTTTTGTGCAGTTGTGTCACAGCGGAGATAAAAGGAAGCAGTCATCCTAAGATGATGAGGCATTCTAAGATGACGACAATACAAGAGAAAAAGGAAACAGTCATCCTCAGGCGTTGAGGCATTCTTCATGCATGTCAGACGAAGGATGCCAAAGAATCACGCTGAAGTATAAATGACAGCATCAGTCATTCACTCTCAACCATCATGATTGAGTCGCACGAACAGTCGAGTTCCCAAATTCGCCCAGTAGCGCAGGCAGCCGCAAAAACAAGGCTGCGTGACAGCTGCCATGCCTGTGCATCCTCGAAAGTCAAATGCCACAAAGAGAAACCGACGTGCAGCCGTTGCGCAAACCGTGGGGTCACGTGCGAGTACTATGTCACGAAACGGCCCGGCCGGCGACGCGGCAACAATAGCATCAACCACAACAATAATAGCACAATCAATAGCAGTCTTCCCTCTCCCTCTCCCTCTTCCTTGACTCCTCAACTGGTCAGCAACAAATCGTACACCGACTTCTTCACCACAGCTCTCACTTCTGCAGACAGCGCCTCCCTTCGGTTAGAGCCGCTAGACCTGCTTTCCGATCTCGTGTCGCCCAACAACAGCGATCCAACTTTATCATCTGTACCGAGCCTGTACACTGATCAGGATGACTTCTTCACAACGCCCATCAATTTCCCCGAGCTGGAAACGTCTTTGCACTCTACTCACGATGGTCTCGACCTCACAGCATTTTCGCCCAAGAACGCCACGTTTTCCGTTTTTGGAGATGCCTTCCCCAACCATTGCGTAACTAAAAATAACTCCCTCCCACTATCATCATCATCCTGCATCACCACCGCTCAAGCTCCGCCAGCAACAAGAGAAAATAGCAATAGCACAGATAATGAGGACCCTCCATCTCCGTGCTGCTGCCTCACGAGGGCCCTGGGCCTGTTAAAACACCCTTTCCCGAACACGTCACCGCGTCCGGCCTGCACCATGTCCAACGGACCCGAGAGCTGCTCCGCAATCGAGATGACCGTCGGGAAGAGGAACCCAGAGGCCCAGGCCATCGTGGCGAATAACCAGCAGACGGTCGAGGTCGTCAGCAACATCCTGCAGTGCCAGTGCTCGCAGGACGGCTACCTGCTCACCATCCTGGCGCTGGTGGTGTCCAAGGTGCTGGACTGGTACGAGGCACTGGGGCGTGAGTTGCCCAATTCATCGTCGTCGGCGGTATCATTAGCAGGCGCCGAGTCCTTGGGGCGGGATGGGAATTCGAGTCTGTCCACGCCTTCCTCCGGCCACCGGTCCGACGTGGTCGTCCATCAGCACCACAGGCCGGACTATTGTGCCGACGGCGAGGATCTCGAGCGCATGGCGGCGCAGCGCATTCTGAGCCAGCTCCAAAGGGTGCAGCGGGTGGTCAATCAGCTGTCGCCGAAGCTCAAGTCCCAAGGCACGACGCGGAAGGATGCTACTACAGTCGACAGTCAGCTTTCGCTGGTCGGTCAAATGAGCGGTGGTGGGACGACGACGTCGCCCTTTTCAGCGCCGACTTTGGATCATATCGAGGCAGACCTTCGTAAGCGTCTTCGCGGCCTGTCGATAGAGATTATCGACATGCTGCGTCATGCCTGAATGATGAGTTACGACTAGTCTCATAGACTTTGTGTACCTTAGACTTTCCATCTGAGGTAGAGAAGACGAAAGGCCTCTTTTTTGACTCAAGCATCAATTTTATATTCTCACTATAATCAAAGTCTCGAATCTCATTCAAGAAACCAAGGCGTTTCTGAGCCTTGGTGTCGTCATCATTTCCTCGTGGCCATGATAAGCACGGCGGAAAAAGTAACCTTCCGCACTCCGCCCCCCATACGCTTCCTCAAATCCGTCAGCAGCCCTTCCAGCTCCTGATACCGCTCCCCGGCCTTCTCGCGGGCGCCAGGATACACCGACAGCAGGTAGGCTTCGACCCTCTCGGCATCCCACTCCTCAGCCCAGAAGCCCCGATCCACCACCCTCCTCTCCGTCTCCTCCGGACCCCGACGATCGACCGGCACGACCTCGAAGTCAAACCCCTCGACCCCGTTGAACAGCAGCGGGTGGTCGCAATTCCACTTGCGCCGCTCGACGGCCCCCCACTCGCCCGCCGGCAGGGCGATGTTGTCCAGGTAACTCGCCAGGCCCTCGGCGCCGCGCTGGTGGAAGGGAAAACCCGGCGTGCCCTTGAACGGCAGCAGGAAGCTGCAGACGCGCGTGGCCAGCGTCTCGTAGGCGGCGTTGAGGGCGTCGGCGTCGTCGTCGACGAAGATGGGCCGCCCGTAGAAGTAGGCGGCCAGCGTGCCGCCGGGACGCAGCAGCGAGTGGAAGGCGCGCAGCGCCCGCGGCGCGTCGAGGAGCGGCATGCACTCGCTCACCACCACCAGGTCGGTGTGGCCGACGCCCACGGCGGACGGGATGGGTGCGGTGGCCAAGTCCTCGGCCGGGCAGTTGACGAAGGTCAGGCGCTCGAGGTGCTCGGGCGACGCCAGCAGGGAGGCGGCGGTCAGCGCTTTGTCGTTGACGTCGGAGCCCACGACGCGGTCGTAGTGCGACAGCAGCTTCTGGGCGATGTTGCCGGGTCCGGTGCCGACGTCATGGGCCACGACGGTGCGACCGTCGCTGTGAGAGGCGTGGTACTCGTTGATGAGGTCGTAGAAGGCGGCTGTAGGCGCGGGACGGCCGGCGATGTAGCGGCGCCAGAAGGCAACGTCGGTGTTGCGGACGGCCGTGGTGAAGGGCGTCTCGAGCTTGGACTGGGTTGTTGTTGTTGACGACATTGTTTGATTGGACTGTTTCAATAGGAGCATCGAAATCAATTGTATTTTCAATGTATATTCAGGCAGGCACAGACAGGTATATGGTTAGATATATAGCAGAAGCAACCTCCCATGAGCGTTGTTCATCTATGCTGATCATCTGCGAAATTGTTAGCCGATGACAGCAGCTTTCCATGACCGCACATTTAGCAGAGGGTATCGGGCCTTTGCTATAAGGGGCAATGTCGGATGATTCCTGATTGGTTCAGTCAAGCCAAGTTGGTGTCCCCGAAGGATTGCATCGCCTCTCATGTCGACATCCACCTCAGGAATCTCGGACGCGGAAAGCTCGGATGTTCTGCATGTCCGCCGCATCGACTCTGGAGAAATTGGTGAAACGTCAAGTAGATACCCTACTTTAAATCCAACCGAGCCCAATGTGCATCTTGATCTCACACTCGACTTTTGTTATCCAGTCCACCGCTGGTTTCAGAAAACCTGAGTTGCAAATATAATCCTAGTCATGGCACAAAGATCTACCATGACGACAGCTTCGCCCATCAACCTCTCGCCAGAACACCTGGGCCTAGGTCGCCTCGCGTCAACCCCAAACCCAGTGGGATCGCTCGAGGTAGCCAACAAGGCGCTGCAGAAGAATCACGAAACCCACCACATGTTCTTCCGCGACCAGGGCGGTCACAATCATATCGCGCATTCGGTGCTAAGCGTGCTAGCCCTCGGCGGCGGCCCCACGGACCTGCAACGTGCCTATGACGACGGCGTTGACATCGTGAAGCAGCGGCCCCTGCCGCCACTGGATCTTGCAGTCGTCGAGCAAATGGGGGACCCAGCCCAATTTCGCGCCCGGATCGGCCAGCTCCCCCAGTATACTAATTTCCTGGCCTTCTTCAAGAATCAGATGAAGTCCAAGGGTTGGCGGGACGTCGTCGCCGAATACCTCTTCAGCGGGACGCCCCTCGCCGAGACAATGCTAGCCCATCTGTACGAAGGCGCCTACCACCCGCTCATCCACCTCGGGCTGGGCGTCGAGTTCGAGCTGCCCAGCATCGTTGCCGAAGGTCTCGCCCAGGCGGCCGCACACGACTCGGCAAACCTCGAGGCCTTCTTTGCGGCCTGCGAGAAGAAGGAGGCCAAGGTCGGCAAACCGCTCGTGCAAGTGCTCGGCAAGGTCCGGGCCAACGACAAGCTGCGCACCGCGTCTCGTGTTCAGGACGGTCCGGTGCGCGTCAGGGACGGCGTGCTCGGACGCGCCTTCGACGAGATCGTGGCCGTGGCCTCGCAGTTCCGCGTGCACACGGACACGCTGGAGAGAGGAGCGGCCGAGTCCATCAACGTGAGCGCCTACATGGCGGGTGCGGCCCAAAGGCCGGGCAAAGCGAGGAAGATTGATTTCTTCCACATGCACAACGTGACGAGTTCCATCTTCCTCTCGGTGCTGCTGAGACAGCCGTGGATCAAGCCGGAAGACAAGGTGCGGCTCGTCGAGCGCAAGGGCCGTCTCGACCTGGTGTGGCATGCGGCCAGCGGGGCGCCGGAGCTACGGCTCGAGGACGTCGTTGGCTATGAGGCGGTAAAGAGCAAGGGGATGGGCTGGGAGCAGATCTACGAGCTGGTGAGGGGGGCGCACGACGACGGGCACGTGGCCAAGTTTGTGCGCGCGCTGAAGAACGGCGAGGAGGTGTCGAAGCCGTATGAGGCCGGCGAGGGGAGCGGTGCTTTTCCCATCAAGGGTGACACCTGGCTGAGGATTGCTCAGATGGCGTGCGATACGACCCTGAGTACGGAGGACCATGATGCCAGGTGGATCATGGGCTGCTTCGACCCGCTTTGGGCGAGGATCCCCGACATGTAGGGATCTCTCATGCAGTGAATGCTGAGTGATTAATTCCGAGAAGATGTCTGCCTGATAGAAATCTTCAGTGGCGCGATATGACAACGTATGTCTCTTAGTGGTAGGGGTAAGGGAAGTAGTCCCGTATTGAAAGAATCCCGAGGCGCGTTGTGTATCATCTTAACAATCTGCGGTCGTCACCCAGCTGATTACATCGATGATGTATGTATCCAATGTTGCCTCGCTGATAGTGTTATGTTGTTTGTTGACTTTTCGAGAAGGAGCTCTGGATCTGATGTAACGATCTTCTACCTTAGTAAGGTACGTACCTTGTTTAGCTTCATTGGGCTTAGCATCAACTTCGAGTTCTAGGGTTGCGTTGCATCCCTATGATATTTTGAGGTGTCAAAGAGATTTGATCTACAGAATGTCGCTTTACAAGAAGTGGGACGTCTGGGCGAAGTGAGGTTTTTGAAGACGGTTTAAAGTATCGGTCACACAGAATCCTTCGGCCCAACACAAAAGAAGCAAAGGGGAGAAGTCGATGGCCAGGTCGACCAATCTGTGGATCAAATGAGTTTAATAGTATGAAAACAATACTTTTATACGCAGTCGCCAGCTTTGGAATATCCCAGATACATTCCGGGCAATAGAAGGTATGCACATCAAATGCCCGAGTCGGCCTGCGTAACTTTCGCCGGTATGTTCACAGTATCGTACCACTCATTCCAAGCATCACACCGCTCAGCAAACGCGCCCAGCACGCCATACCGGTCCATGAGGGGTCGTAGTTTGCTCGGCTGCTCCAGGTACTGCAGGGCGATGCCATCACTGGAATGGAAGGCGATGTGGCAGTGCAGCAGCCACGCGCCCGGGTTGTCGACCTGGAAGGCGATCCAGATCCAGCCGCCGAAGGGCACGTCGGCCGTGTCCCGACGGGCCGGGTTTGTCAGCAACGGGGTCACGGCGCTCGCGTCGAAGGGACCGTGACCCTGCGCCAGGACAACGAAGTCGTGGCCGTGCAGGTGCATGGGGTGGGCCGACGGCGGCATGGTGCGCATAGGGTTTAACTCGGCGGCCGAAAAGTTGCTGGTGATGACGAAGTAGACCCACTGGCCCGTCTCGTAGTCGAGCTGGATGGGGTCCGTATAGTCAGGGAAGGTGGGGTCGCTGGATAGGCCCGTGATCTTGGCCACCGACGGCTCCGACCAATTGACGTACATCGGCGTGTCCTGCAGCACCCACAGGAACACCGGCCCGTCTGTCGACGGCGTGCCGGGCCAGGTGGCGTTGAGGCGGCCAATGTATAGGTAGTCGGCCTCGGTCATCTTGTTCGCCCTGGCCCCGACGTTCTGCCGCACGATGGGCGCCAGCTGGCTCGGCTCTGGATCGTCACAGCCAAAGTGTAGGTGTCGCTCGCTCTCCGGCGGCATGTACGGGTCGCTGGTGTTGGCGGCATCGTAGCGCACAATGCCCACTCGCGAGTCCAGAAGAGCCGTCTCGCCGCAATACTGGGCGTGCATCCAGAAGTTGGGGCCGTGCTCGAAAGTTGCGTTGGCCTCGATGATGATCTCGTAGCGTTGGCCTATGGCGATGTTCAACACGTCGGTGACAAAGGGCTCGATGGGGACGAAATCGATCTCGCTGACGGTGAAGCTGTGCCCGTCAATGTAGAATGTGTACGTGAGTAGCGAGGCCGTGTTGACCAGGCCGAACCTGTATTTCGTGCCCTTGTCAAAGACGACCTGGAAATACTCGGCCTCCCCGGTGCAGCGCGTGTCAATTGCTGCGTTACAAGCGAAGACACCCTTGCCGTTCAGCACGTTCGACTCCGGGATGGCTGCGAGGTTGGTGGTGATTCCGATGTGGTCCAGACTGAACACATCGTCGTGGTACCAGTCACTGAGGAGCCACGGGCCAAGGTCGACGTCGTAATTGGCGCTGGACGGTCCATGGATCACGATAGGGCCGTACAGCCCATTGCTGTCTGGCCTGTGTCAGTACGTTGATGGCTTTCCAAAGCAACGTTGGGGAATGGCTCGCGTACATTGCAGACTGAGATGTCCATGATACCAGGAAGTTCCATACTGGACGGCCCTAAACTCGTAGATCTGAGAGTTACCCGGCTACATGGCCTTAGTCTCTCCAATGACGAAGTCGCTGTAGAATACTGTCATATCTTACCTTGATGGGACACTGGGTTACACCTGGAACCCCGTCTTGCCAGTTCGCCTGATATTGGCGTATGCCGTGCCAGTGGATCGCCGTGCCGTTGTCATTGGTGAAATTGTTGTGCACGGTGATCCCTGAGTCAGGATGTTAGCCTTTATACACACGTGTCCCAAGTCTCAACTTACGAACAGTGTCGCCCCAGTCAGCCTCGATAGTCGGGCCAGGATATTGTCCTGCGTGCTTGTATCAATATAAGATACGAGTGGGTCATAGAATATGACAGAGTGGTCCTTGGGTATTACCATTAAGTACCATTCCTAGCTTGTTGTATCCATCGGGAGATATGATCTTTTGTGACGCGACAAGGTCATACTAGGATATTTGATCAGCACAGTGCTCTACTCTGCATGTTTGAAACGGCCCCAACCTCAACAAGTTTACCTGGCGGTGCAAGGTGCTGTGTATAGTCGGTACTGATGTCGTAGCCCGGTAGCCAGCAACTTCGAGTGTCCGGGGCATTGGTGCAATTTGAGGAAGACTTGTTAGTGGCAGCGGCGGTATCCAGGAGCGCCGGCAAGACACAGAGGCCTAGACCCAAAGATCGTCTCAGAAATACAAACATCTCTCTCTTCTTAAATATTTCACGCAAGCTTTCCAAAGAATTGAAGGAGAAATCGCGAGCGAAGCCTCTCGAAATAAAGGGCCAAGCGGACGCACCTGACTCAGACCCTGATGATCGATCTTCCCTCGACGAACCAAAGGTCGGACCCCGAAGCGGCTGAGCGCAGCCTTAGCTGACAGTGGCTGTCGGAGAAGCCCTCGGCAAGGCGCCGAATCGTTCGCCGTATCTGCAGCCCGCATCTACCAGCTCGAACAGGAAGCTTCATATGCTGATCAAGACGAGACAAGTGGGAGCAGGAGACCAAGAGGGGCATCTTCTGTAGTAATCACATGTAGTTAAGTAAGCTGCATACAATATACCAGCTTACAGAAAGTCTGAACCAAGAGGATATCTCTTCTTGTCGTGTCGAAATCAGCTTAGTGTACCGATCAATCAATCGTACAAGTCTTTACCGCCCAATACTCGAATCTCCATAGACTACACATGCTATGAACCGAGGCCCAAGGTCGGATTGACAAGTCGACAACATGGATGAAAATCGCTGCTACTTCACTTCATTCCATCCACAACCTCGCCGTCCCTGATAAACTCCTCAATCCACCCAATTGTCATTCTGTAGGACCGTCAACAGAACATCCCGCTGAACAGATGTATGTATGCAGATACTCACGTGCTCTTTCGGGTATCTGCAAACTTCTCATGGTCCCCAACCAGATGTTCCTTGTACCAGGGGTCCTGTTTCATTCTCTTGTAGTCTTCGAGGCTTTCGAACACTACCTGGCTGAAGCAGTCAAAGTCGGACACGTTGGCCATTTGCGAGTCGTAGAGCTGGGCCATTAATGCGCGTGTTGCCGTCGTGTTGTGGATCTTTTGATTTAGCCACGTACTCGGTCAGCCACCGTAAAGGGTTTTGGGGAGGATGTGATGCGGGGAAGGAGCAAGAAAATGGAGACAGAAGTAGTCACCATAGTCCACCTCTTGACCCCGTACTTGGCCATGAGGTCTTTGGTCATGGGCGCCGAGATCTTGGTCATGTGGTGGCGGTAGTCTTCCTCGCTCATGCCGGGTCGTCGGTAACCACAGATGGTCAGGCAGAGATATCTCCCAGGGGATGAGCTTGACGGTTCGACCGGCTCATTTGCCTCGTTGGTGAAAATGCTTGTCATGGCTTGTGTCTACCGATTGAAGAAGATCACGCCCACCAAGGAACAACGGTCAGTTCTATGCTAAATAAAATAACCGAACCGCATACGCCACGTCATGCCCACCGGTGGATCAAAGCAACCATGCATGATATGTAATGAAATGTACGATGGCTGGTACATCTATTGTTACGTCGCAAGGTCCGATGCATCCCTGGACATATTGCCTCTGGATTTCCGGGCTTAGCTATAACTGCAAGTCGCAGAGCATAACCATCCAGCAGTGCTTCTTTTCCGGCATCTATATGCAAACAGCACAGAGGGCAGCCTTAAAAGTAGACAAGGACCATGGCGCCAGCTTCCGAGTCTCACACATTATCCGCGCCAGCGACTGCCATCTTCACGGGCTTCTTTCTCTCGGGTACGAATACTCGTTTGGGGACCTGTCAGATTCGTACTAACAAGCGCGAACAGGTTCCATGATGGGCCTCTCGCTCCTAGCAGTCCCCGTATTCCTCGACACCAACACCGAAGCGGGCCATCTGCTGCGGCAGTGGGTGCGGCTCTACCACTACGGTCATCAGATGATGCCCGCCATGGCCGTGACGACGCTCGCTCTATACGGCTACACGGCCCGCAGCAGACAGGCTTCCCACAAACCCTGGCGCATCTGGGGAGCGGCGGGCTTGGTGACGGTGGCCATGGTGCCCTTCACCTGGATTGCCATGACGGCCACCAATAACTCCTTATTCCAACTAGACCGTCCAAGGGGAGTGATAGAGCTGCGTCGGGTGCGGGAGCTGGTGGTGACGTGGGGTCGATTGCATGTCGTTCGCTCGCTGTTTCCCTTGGTCGGGGCAATCATCGGTTGGTCGGGGATGATGGACAGTTAGCAACTGGATGGAATCATTCCTTTATCCCGCTGCAGTCATGCAGTCAACACTGTGTCAGCAAATACTCGGAATATTAATTTACATACTATTAATATGGGTATTGATATTCAAGTTGTTATTTATTCAACCGGTTTTCTTATTTTCCTATGTCCCGAATCTCGTGCACAAACAAGTCCGCGTTTCAGCCCTACCGGTCTGTGCTTCCACGTGGCTTGCCGTCTTCGGTACTGTAGCTCGGCTAAACCTTGCGTATAAACAAATACATACATAAGCTATACTCTCTACAGAGATACACAATCGATATGACTATAACTTAATACCATCACACAGGGAAGAAGAGTGCTGGCTGTCCATGTAGCTAATTAGAGTATACATCAACTTAGAGCGTGAGTTTCAAATGTGCGTTGTCTGGAGCAGATGGCTTGTTGTGTACGCCCATATTCTATGGTTAGGTAGTCACTTGATGGCAAACCACTTCTTCTCACCAGCCCTCATTTCAAAAGCCACGCACCCATCCTCCGCCAGCTTCCTCAATACCTCATCCACGAACGGCTCCAGCGCCGCCTCCCTGACCCGCTCGTCAAGCTCCGTCCCGTGTATGGCCATGACCAACTGCCCGACCGTGACGCTGCCCTTGCCCCTTCCGTTCCCGCTCCTCCCCCTCTCCTCGTGCCTGACGCGCTCGAGCGCCTGCATCACCCGCTGTTCACGCCGCACCTTCTGCGCGATCTCACCCGCGATCTTGGCGGGCAGGTCCGCAATGACGTCTCCGTGCGCTGGGTAGCCGACTTGACAGCCGTGCGACGCCATGACGCCCAGCGAGCCCATCCACGTGCTGAGCAGCTCGACGGCCGCCGTGCCGTGGCCCAGCACGTTGTCCCCTGTGAACATGGCCCCCTCCTCCTCGAGGATGAAGCACATGTGGTCATGCGAGTGGCCTGGACTATGTACTGCCCGCACCGTGGCGCCCTCGACCTTGAACACCTCACCGTCGGCGATCGGCCGCTGGCCTTTCCCCGGTGTGTGCTTGTAGATTGACGGAGAGAGGTGGGGGTATAGGCGGATGAGGTCGGGCACCCCGCCCGTGTGGTCGCCGTGCCAGTGCGTCAGGAAGACGTGGGACAGGCCGATGGATGTCTTGTTCAGGGTGGAAAACAGCAGACTTCCCCACTCTGGGATGCCTTGACCAGTGTCGATGATGAGTCTTTCTGGGCCTGTGCCGACGATGTAGGTATTCGTTCCTTGCAGCGTGAACTAGGTCTTGTATCTTAGCTGGAGGTATAGACAATACTTGCTAGAAAGCAAATATATTTACTCTGCCTGGATTTTGACCAAGAACGCGAAGCACGCGTGGACTGAGCTTCGTCACATCGTCTAGTTTGGGGATGCGTGCCTGCTGAGTAGCAAGATAGTCCTCGAAAGCACCGACATTAAGCGTCTTGTTGATTTGGCGATAACCTCCTTTGTTCATTGTGATAGTTTCTGGCTGTAATACAGAATAGACGACGTAAGGCGGGGGCGCTCTTAGGGGCCTGGGATGGTTGATAGAACCTGGTCGGGCTCATTCTGAAGTCATCCTTGAATGACCAATCCTTGGGGCAATGGGTACGTGGTAAGTGTCATCTGTAATGCCGAAAGGAGCCTTATAGTGCCGAATAAATTCAGCCCCGAGCGGGCGTCGGATTCATACGTCAGATTCGTGTGTCCTATTCCGATATACAAATCCTATAGTAACATCTGACATGTAGCACCAACTTGTTCTTTTCACCAGATTTCAACATCCAAGTGTGCATATAATCCAAGTCCAGTCTCTCGATATAGGTTTTCCTCAAGGCGTACGAAAGACAACGATGGAACTGACACCGACTTCTGGCTCCGAGATGGCAGGCGACTCTCAGAAATTGAGGCTTGTTTACTTTAGCAACGAGTTCCCACACGACGACCTGCAACACCTCTTCCGGCGGCTGCACGTCCACAGCAAAGACAAGCGACATACCATCCTGGCCCAGTTTATTGACAAGGCCACCTCGGTTATCCGAGAGGAAGTCCAAGACTTGCCAGCGCCGCTGAAGAATTTGTTCCCGCCGTTCCAAACAGTCTTTAACCTTGCGGACGATGCCGAGCTGCGTCGAGGACCCATGTGTGGATCTATAGACGGGGTCTTGCTCTGCGCCGTACAGCTGGCAACTTTCATAGGGTACGTGAATGGCAGGAAAATCTTGAACATGAGATTCTGACGCATTATCCAGGTATCATGAAAGTCAAAGTCGCTGGGATTCCAGGTCTGGACCTACATGCCTTGCAGGTCTAGGGACCGGCCTGTTAGCAACCGCTGCAGTTTCTCTGTCCCCAACGTTGGCGGATATTCCCTTTGCAGGCGCCGAGGTGGTCCGCCTCGCCTTCCGTCTCGGCGTTGTGGTGGCCGACGTCTCCCAGAACCTACAACCTCGCCCATTGACAGATACAAGCCCGCCCGAAACTTGGGCCCACGTGGTGCCCGATGTCGCATCAGATGATGTCCAGAGAGAGCTCGATGCCATACACACGAGAGAGAAAACACCTGAGGACAGCAAGATCTTCATCAGCGCACATAGTCGCACCTCGGTGACCATCAGTGGCCCGCCGTCGAGACTTCAAGGCATGTTCCGCCTTTCTGAATATTTCCGTGACCGTAAAGTCGTCGCCTTGCCAGTGTTCGGGGGACTTTGCCATGCTGGGCACATCTATAACCAATCACATGTGTCCAGCATCCTCGAGGGGAGCTCGCTGGACTTCTCGCAGGCTGACCTTTCCGTCAGAATACCTGTCTTCTCGACAAGCACAGGGAAACCCTTCCCAGCGAAGACGGCAGGTGGACTGTTCGAGTGCATCATTGAAGAGATCCTCACCCAGCCAATCCAGTGGGACAACGTCATCCGCAGTATAATCGACCGAGCCGACAGTATGGCAGCCTCAGAATGCCAGGTGCTTGTATTCCGGACCTCCCTCCCAATCCATGACCTGGTGGCGACCATGAACTCTGAGCTCCAACCTTTCACAGCAACAGCACTGGACCTCGTAAATTGGGTTGCAGAGCCGGCCACGGGCCAGGCAGGGCCAAGAGGAACGGCACAATCCAAGATCGCCATCGTAGGCATGTCATGTAGGATGCCTGGAGGCGCGACAGATACGGAGAAGTTCTGGCAGCTCCTGGAAGAAGGATTGGATGTGACTAGGGAGATTCCTGCCGATCGCTTCGACGTCGAGACGCACTACGACGCGGCTGGAAAGAGACTTAACGCCAGCCACACCCCATATGGCTGCTTCATCGACGAGCCTGGACTTTTTGACGCGCCCTTCTTTAACATGTCTCCCCGAGAAGCACAGCAAACGGACCCTATGCAGCGCCTTGCTCTGGTAACGGCATACGAGGCTCTCGAGAGAGCAGGCTACGTGGCCAATCGAACACGATCCACGAACCTACGCCGTGTCGGCACCTTCTACGGGCAGGCTAGTGACGACTATCGCGAGGTCAACACAGCTCAGGAGATCAGCACGTACTTCATACCAGGCGGATGTCGTGCCTTTGGCCCAGGACGCATCAACTATTTCTTCAAGTTCTCGGGCCCGAGCTTCAGCTGCGACACGGCATGTTCGTCGAGTTTGGCGACCATACAGGCAGCCTGTACCTCCCTCTGGAACGGCGACACGGACATGGTGGTGGCTGGGGGCATGAATATCCTCACAAACTCGGACGCCTTTGCGGGCCTGAGCCACGGTCACTTCCTGTCCAAGACACCTGGGGCTTGCAAGACGTGGGACTGCGACGCCGATGGCTACTGTCGTGCGGACGGCATTGGCTCTATTGTCTTGAAGCGACTCGAGGATGCCGAGGCTGATCACGACAACGTTCTCGGTGTGGTTCTGGGGGCGGCTACAAACCACTCGGCCGAGGCCATCTCCATCACTCATCCTCACGCTGGAGCTCAGTCGTATCTGTATAGACAAGTTATGAACATGGCTGGGTTGAATCCACTCGATGTTAGCTTCGTTGAAATGCACGGAACAGGGACACAAGCCGGCGATACGTGAGTGACCATTTCTCATGAAAAGCCCGCGAGTGACTGACCATGCCTGACTATGGCTGACCATGACTTCGCAGTGTTGAGATCAAGTCCATCACCGATGTCTTTGCCCCCCTTACCCCCAAGAAGCGTCGCAGCGTCAAGCAGCCCCTCCACATCGGTGCCGTCAAGTCAAACGTTGGGCACGGAGAGGCAGTGGCCGGAGTGACTGCCCTCCTCAAGGTATTGCTCATGTTGCAGAAGCAAGCTATACCCAAGCACGTAGGCATCAAGCATAGCATCAACCCAGCCTTCCCCAAGGACCTCGACAAGCGAAACCTGCACATCCCGCACCAGACGACACCGTGGCCCCATGTGGCCGGAAAGAAACGCATCGCCGTTGTGAACAACTTCAGCGCCGCCGGCGGCAACACGACGCTTGCCATTGAGGAGGCGCCCCTGAGGGAGGCTGTCGGGACGGACCCTCGATCGAGCCACGTCATTGCCGTGTCGGCCAAGAGCAAGGTATCGCTCAAGGGAAACATCGAGCGCTTGATTACGTACCTGGACGCAAACCCTGACGTCTCGTTGTCCAACCTGTCGTACACAACGACGGCGAGACGGCATCATCACAACCACAGGATAGCCATACCCGCTTCCGATGCCACCCAACTGCGGAAACAGCTTGCTTCGCACCTGCAGTCCGTCGATGCGCACAAGCCCATCCCCTCGACAAGTCCGCCTCCAGTCGTCTTTGCCTTCACCGGTCAGGGCGCCTCTCGTCGATCGATGAACCTGCAGCTGTTTCACGACTCTCCGTATTTTCGAACCCAGATATGCAATCTGGACGCACTTGCGGAGCGCCAGGGCTTCCCGTCCTTCATCCCGGCGATCGATGGCACCTACCCGCCTGACCACGCTCATTCGCCAGTGGTCACACAGCTGGCCCTCGTCTGCTCCGAGATAGCCCTTGCCAGGTACTGGGGTTCCCTGGGCGTCCGACCTGATGTCGTCGTCGGACACAGCCTGGGCGAGTATGCGGCACTGCACATGGCGGGCGTTCTGTCTAGCAGCGATGCCATCTTCCTCGTTGGCCAGAGAGCCAACTTGCTCCAAACGAGGTGCCCGGCTGGTAGCCACAAGATGCTGGCAGTGCGGGCGTCGCTCGCCCAGATCAAAGAAAGCGCCGGCGACAAGCCGTTCGAAGTGGCCTGCATCAATGGACCGAAGGACACGGTCCTAAGCGGTACACTGGGGGAGATAGATGCGCTATCTGAAGCCCTCGGAGAGGCCGGCTACAAGTGCTTTAGTTTAGACGTCGACTTCGCCTTCCACTCTGCCCAAACTGACCCCATCCTCGACGAATTCGAGGACATCGCCAGGACCGGCGTCGTCTTCCATGCGTCCAACCTACCCATCATTTCGCCTTTACTCGGCAAAGGTCGTCTTCGACGGAAAGACTATTAACTCCAACTACGTGCGACGCGCCACGCGGGAGCCAGTGAACTTCGTGTCGGCGCTCGAGGCAGCCCTCAGCATCGAAATCGTGGACGAGACCATGGTCTGGATCGAGATTGGGCCGCATCCCGTCTGCATAGGATTCGTGAAGACCACGCTTCCGTCCATCAACCTCGCTGCAACCTCATTCCGTCGGGACGAGGACAATTGGCGGACGCTGGCGGCGAGCCTTGGCGCCCTGCACTGCGCCGGCGTCGCGGTGGCCTGGGACGAATTCCACCGCCCGTTCGAGCGCGGGCTGAGGCTGCTGGACCTGCCCACGTATGCGTGGAATGACAAGAACCATTGGATCCAGTACAACGGCAACTGGGCGTTGACCAAGGGTAACACGTTCTACGACGCTGATGCCAGCATCAAGCCGCCCAGCATCGTGCAGCAATCGGGCTTGAGGACGTCGACTGTGCAGCGGATCGTGGAGGAGAGCTTTGATGGATCCGCAGGTAGAGTGATTATACAATCGGACCTAATGGAGCCGGACTTTTATGCTGCAGCGTACGGACACAAGATGAACGGTTGTGGTGTGGTGACTTCAGTAAGTTAGAAGGAAAGAAGAAGAAAAGGGACTGAAACAGAGAATCCACACTGATATTGTTCTCAGTCCATCCACGCAGACATTGCATACACCCTCGGCGAATACCTCTGGACAAAGCTCAACCCGAACGCCAAAGCCGTCCCCGCGATAAACATCTGCAACCTCCAAGTCAGCAAGGGGCTTGTGGCACAAAAGAAGGCCAAGACACCCCAGCTCATCCAAGTTTCGGCCACCACCGGTGACATCCACGGCAATGGCACCGTCCAATTCGTATGGCACAACGTGCTCTCCAGCGGCGCAGTCGCCGACGACCATTTCGCCACCGCCACCATCGAGTACGGCAGCGCCTCCGCTTGGCTCGCGTCTTGGATTCCTGCCGCGCATCTGGTGCAGGGCCGCATCGAGGCGCTCGAGCGCCTGGCCGAGCGGGGCGTCGTCAATAGATTATCGCGCAACATGGCGTACTCCCTCTTCGCCAACAACCTGGTCGACTACGCACCCAAGTACCGCGGCATGCAGGCCGTGATGCTGCACGGGCTTGAGGCCTGCGCTGACATTACCCTCTCGACGGAGAAAGGGGGCACCTGGACCGTGCCGCCCTACTTCATCGATAGCGTCGCGCATCTCGCCGGCTTCGTCATGAACGTCAGCGACGCCATGGACACCAAGGCCAATTTCTGTGTTACGCCTGGTTGGGGTTCGATGCGGTTCGCGCGACCACTTCTCGCGGACAAGAGGTACAAGAGCTACGTCAAGATGATCGCTACGGCCGAAGATCCCGATATCTACCTGGGCGACGTCTACGTGCTCCAGGGCGGCGAGGTCATCGGCTTCGTGGGTGGCATCAAGTTCCGTCGGTACCCGCGTCTGCTGCTCAGCCGCTTCTTCACGGCCCCTGACGAGGGCGGCCCAGGTACGAAGGCTGGTATTGTGGACCATACGCCAGCAGCAGTAACAACATCGGCAAAGCCGGCTGCGGTGCCCACGCCTTCGCAGGCAGGTCTCAAACCTGATGCCATCCTGCAGCCCGTCGTCCTCAAGGAGCCGCAATCCTCCAAGTTGGCTATACCATCACCGCAGGCTCCAACCGTCGAGCCCGGCCCCAATGCTGCCCTGACGGCAGACTCGGACAGCACGGCGGCCAAGGCCATTGCGCTCGTAGCTGCCGAAGCGGGCCTCGAGGTCGCGGACCTGCATGACGCGACCGGTTTCGCCGAGTTGGGCGTCGACAGCCTGATGAGTCTCGTCATCGCCGAGAAATTTCGCGAGGAGCTCGAGGTCATCGTCTCGGGCAGCCTGTTCCTCGAGTATCCGACTGTTGGGGACCTGAAGTCCTGGCTTGTCGAGTATTACGGTTAAGACTTGGTGCGTGCGTGATGACGACTAAACAATTAGGGGTAGAAATATAGAAGGGGACGATCTTTCATGGTAAGTAGCCTGTCCAATAGGATCGTCTACCCTATCCAGCGCCACCTGCTCGTTCTTGATTTGGTCCTGCTTTGGCCCCTCTGCCTTGACTGATCGGCGATATTTGGGTCCTCTTGGTGACCTGATGCGTCGGAACTTGCATGTTTGGTCCTTGTGCACCCTATGTGGGTAGAGAAGAAGGTAGAGGCCGATGACCAGTTTCTTCTTAGGTGCGGTAGGGAGGCAATAGTCATTGATGAGCACATAGATACACTGGCACATCCAAGATGTCAGTGTGAAGCTTTCTAAGCCTGCAAGAATCGACATCTTACATTCTATTCCTCTTCTCTCGTATAGATTTAAGTCTCAATCAGTCTTGTTGATGGCATACATTCTCTAAACCTACTAGTAGGTCTTCATATTTGAAGCGTCACCGATTCTGTTGATGTGATACATCATTCATTCCCAGAGAATACTGAAGTCTGGCGCTTGTGCATCTTTAGGGAAAGTTCAGAACTGTAGCCATGTTTGTCGCGAAATCTACCAGGTAGGTGATTCCATGAGTAACTGCAATCACGGAATTTGATGGAAGTCGAGACACCTATCCTTCCTTTTCAAGATTGATGCCAGGGCCATCTTTGTGTGTCTGCAACCTTTGACTGAGTTTCTTCTTGTGTGGTGAGGGTGAAAGCTCAGTGGTAACCTGCCCTTTCTGTGCTGTGCTTGTCCCATGCTGTTGACTTGAGTTATGTATGACTGCTGTATGAAGCGTAGTCAGGCAAGGTGATGGCAGAGGGGATTGCAGGTCAAAATGGCTCGGAGGTTTGACTACACGGTGGCCGATGGGAGTACCCTTAGCCCGAAGACCTTCGGTCTTTAGTTCTACTGATCCAAATGGAAGTCATGACAAAATATTTTGTGGGTCCCATTGCAGTTAGTCAGCATCACCACCCTTGCACAGACACAAATCTATATACTATTTTGCTAACTTTCAAGACTTTAAACAATTGAATGTCATAAAATACATCTCACATGATCTTTCTACCAGCCTTGAACAGATACATACAGTCTTTATCACAGTTAAGCATATAAGTTAACAATAGTATATTGATCTTCACACATCTTACAGTCTCATATTTTACAGTCTTATATTATGTCTACAGAGCTTTCAGACAGATTCTGCTCTAATTGTCAGCATCAGTGATTCTTTATACAGTTTGAGAAACTTCATGATGCAAATTAATTCTGTATATATACAGACTGTAAAGTCTGTTCACTGGTTTTTTCTTAATTAACAAAACATGTATTAACTTAAATTTCTTTAAAATTGATCTGTACAATCACTTATTTCATTTAGAAAACAATCATTAGCAGATTTTAATTCAAATATATAATGTAAATAAAAATCTATAAAGTGTCAATAACTTACTCAATCACTTTTTTTTCTTTTACAAAGTTCTACTTTCTCTGTGCAGATTTCTTTTTCTTTTAATTATTGTTAAATTTAACTCTATAACTTTAATTTAAACTAATAAAAATCTGTAAAATTATCAATTAATGTTGTTATAAATTTTATATTGTTTTTATAAAGATTGTACATTTCTGTTTCAGTGTTAAACAAAAATATACAAGCAGAACATAAATTAAAATTAATTTTATATTTTTTATATAGATTTTTTACATCTTCTATATTTTTATTATTACAATTAAAATTATTCTCACAGAAATTGCAAAACTCTGTTTTTGTGTCAGAAAACATCATATCAGAAGAATATGTTTTACAGTTAATTTTATATTTTTTTTACACATCATTTATATTTTTGTCATCACAATCAAAATCTTTCTCATAAAAGTTACAAATATCTGTGTTTACATCAGAAGTAAATGTATTAAAAAAACATTATATATAATTAATTTTACATTTTTCTTATAGATTTACTACATTTTCATTAAGACAGAATTAATGTTGAATAAATTTTCAATTAAATTTGTAAAAACTTTGTATAAACTATAATGCTGTTAAGTTTTATAATTTTAAGTCTATAAATATTAAATATAGACTGTATAAGACTCTGTATTAATATAATAAGTGTATAAATATAATTTGTAAAAATTCTGTAAAAAATATCTTCACAGATTACTACAATAAAGATAATAAACTATTTATAAACTTAAATAAACTCTTTATACTTCTTTGCACACTCTATCAAAACAATACTACTAAGATATGACACTTCTAAAAAAATATTTAAAATTATAATAATATACTTATATTTACATTGTGCATGTACACACCTGATTAACAAATTATAAAATGAAATAAAATTCTGTTTTTTCAAATTTAAAATAAACTTTATCATTTACAAAGTTCTTTGCACACTCTGAACAGAAAACAACTTTTTTTTATATAATTATATTTTTATAATTCTGTTTATGCTTCTGCACAACATCTAAACTGAAACTTAACTCTTTATTAAAAACTACTTTAATGTCTTAAAAAAATGCTATAAATCTGTTAAAATTTATTCATTAAGTATTACAAAATTGCACAGAAATGTCTAAATGCTGAAAATGATCTTATAAGAATTGTAATAAATTTATAGATACAATTAATAATGAAGTTTAAATTTAATTGATGTTGACATAATTTATTAATTAGTAATGAGATTGTTATGTTTTTTTTAAATAAGTATGATGAAACTTATTTTTATAATATTATTATTATAAAGTATTAATTATCTAATGCAAAGTCACATTTTCACTGTATTAAGCATAACAATACTATATACATATCATTTCATTATGTTTTAATCTTTTCTATCAGTCAATCAGACTGAACATGAAGCTTATAACTTTGAAATGTTAATAAAATTTATATATAAAAGTAGTACAGCTATCATATATATTTTCAGTATTAATTATATTTTTATGCAAATTAATTTATTACTATACTTGTTAAAAGGTGGCATCACACTAATAGCATAGCTATTGTAAGTTATATATCTAACACTCTCTCTAACTCATGATTGGCCAGCACACTCATACATTACTTACTCAGCTTCTCATGAGCAGAAATAATGCACACACAACATAGTTTAAACTCATAACCTTAAGCTTATGCAGATAAGGCAGCCAATACATATTCAACATCATTACATCAACCTGAGCTCATAACCTGTTAAAAGTGGGCACCACACTAATAGCATAGCTATTGTATATCTAACAATACTATACATAAACAGACTTCTGCAGCAGTATGTTTATAATACATATATTATTATTAATTAAAACAAACTAAACTATCTTTATATATATTAAAATATAATTTGCTCAAATTTGTACAATGACATTACAGATATGTTGATTTGTAATGATTTAAATAAAAAAACTATTAAGTGTTATATTATTCTGTTATTAATTTATTTAAATGATGACAGATATATACAGTAACTCTTTTAAAACTTAATAATTATTATATGACACTTTAATAAATCTATACTATTTATTATTTTCACTGCAAATTCAAACTAATCTAAAATACAGTCTACACTATATTCTGTATAAATAGTATAAGATTAATTTAACATCATTATATAAGTTTTTAAATTTAAAAAGAAAACTCTATCTCTCATCATCAGCATTAAAAGCATGATCAGCAACTCAGAAATTGTTAATACTTAATAGATCTGAGGTTGCTTTGATTAAAAACTTATAAATTATATTTAAATAATATTTAAGCATAATGTAAACTGTAAAGTATTAAAAAAGAGATCTGTTACATCTATACTGTTTTTTTTCTTGTATTAAGAAAATAACTTTTTAAATTAAAATTATATAAATAAGATTGTCTATGCAGAGCTTTTTAGCTTTAATTTGAATTGAAATAAATCATTAATAGAGATTGTTAAAACTTAATTGACATATAAATTTTGCAGTAAATACAATTTAATTGTTTTTTACATAATGAAAACAATAAATAACTTTGTACAACAATATTTAAAGTGTTTTTAAAGCAGTATTAGACAGAGACTGTGATTCAAGAGAATGAATACTTTTTGTATTAATATTATAATAATGAATGTATGTGAATCAAGATAGTATGTAATTAAAAAATAATTATAAATAATGTTTAAATTGTTTCTATTGAAAAAAAGAAAATACTTATGCTATATTATGCTGTCTAGTGAAATCTTTAAACTGTATTGTTTATGAGTACATCTTAATTAAAAGAATTAAAAATCAGAAAAAACATTAACTATAATTAATGTAAATAGAGTCTTCACTTAGTTTTTGACACTAGTTTTAATTTGCTTCATAAAAGTAGCTAAAATACTGTTTCTCAACATTTTCATTTAGTGAAACTGTATTTATTGACTTTTATTAACAGCAAACATCAAATAATTAAATGCATCATTATAAGTTTAATAAATCATTTAAAAGTTTAACTAATTATTAACAGTGAGTTTTATAAGTTCAATAAATCATTAAAAAATTTATTTAAACAAAAACTTAATAAATTTATTAACAATTATTTCTTAACTAAACACAAAGTTTATCTGAATCTGATTGTGCTTATGCAAGTTACAAATATTATAATAAAAAATATTAATGTATTTTAATTACTTATATACATATGTGTTCTTAATTAAAGTCAAAACAGCTTGATTGTTTTTTTTAAACTAAATAAATAAAGCTTATTAATAAGTTTTATTTTCTTAAATGTTTACACAGTACAAATTAACTTTAAAATATTTACTTATATTTATATTTCTTAATATCTATTCAAGTTAGATCTCAGTCTTTAGATATATTGACATAATTATGTATTTAGTCTTAATAATTAAAATGACAATAAACTTTTATTTTTAACTTATTTACAATACTAATTTATCTTCAAGCATATAAATATACTTTAAAATTAATTTTCAGTTCTGTTTATCTAAAACATAGTTAAAGTCAAAGTATTTAAGTATTGCTTGACTTTTATTAAAGCTGTACATAATGTTAAAATTAATAATTAACTTTATATATTATAGTAATTTATTAATTATAGCCGCAACAGCAGCAAAACTCCCTACACGAAACTCACACAGTCAAATAGATTGCAAATACAGCTCTAAATCACACTCATCACCTACCTGCGGTCATCTTGATGGCAGATTGCACAGGGGGCGCTG
>JAABUY010000830.1_pt1 | contig 47723 bp, 51 predicted proteins | sample 5560271 | NCBI WGS metagenome assembly JAABUY01 (sample SAMN10711886, study PRJNA513374) | rock metagenome | isolation source: Antarctica rocks | place: Antarctica: Victoria Land, University Valley | reverse complement strand
CGGGTCAGGTAGCATCGTACGTCGGATGGTTTTCGTATCCTAGTATCCCCTGGAGGTCTCTTGGCTCTCCTGACAAGCAGAAGGTTCGTAGCCGGCAGCACGTACAGCTGGACCTCATCGCCAGCCGCAGGGAGACTATAGCTATATGTCAGGAGGGTCTAGGGATGTAGAGGGTTTGGCTTTTTTGCGGGCTTAGTAATCTGCAACCAAATAGCAGAGACACGTGCGCAACCATTCTCCTTGACATACGAAGGTAAGCCATGCCTCTTTTCCATCTTGTCACCAACAATGCTTGCTCATAGTACAAAGGACGGTGATACCAGCACCAAGGCCTCCTCGAGCTCGGAACCTGGCGCGCGCAAGTTTACTCTGTCCTGTTCCCGATGTAGGGCATCCAAGCTTAAATGTGACAGACAGGAACCATGTGTATGTTGCTATCTTCTGATGCGATATTACCTTGGAACTAATCTTTTTCATGTAGATGGAATGTGTCAAGCGTAACATCGGCCATCTTTGTACCAAAGATGAATGTCAGCCAAGGGCAAAAAGGGCAAAGACGGACCACAATCACAACAACAGTACCAAGATGTGAGTTTTGCTCAACGATTCTGCATATCAAACCCCTTACTGACTTACATTTATGTTATCAGTAATGTGTCACAAAATCATGAAACAGAAGCAGAAGAGACTGCACAAGTACTGGAGCATTTTGTCAATAGAACATCTCACACCAATGCCTATCCATCCGCTGTCTTTGAACCAACATTATCCTTTGTGGCACCAGACTACCCCAACATGTACTGGGTAACCACCAATGATCCACAAAGACAAGGAGAAAAACTTGCGTTGATTCGAGAAATTGTTGATGCGGTGCCCGAGCTGGACATGATTTTCCTCCTCTACGAAGTCTTTGTCACTCGTTGCCAAGGTCCTCTTGGCAATGTTGTACACACGCCGACATTTATGAAGCAAGCAGAAAAGTTTTGTGGCTGTTTGGGTCTTGCTTCGCCAGAAGCACAAGTCATGGCCCTGTCTAGTACGATTTCCATGGATACACTTGCCTGTCATCTCTTGGCGGTGCGTATGCCACCATAGTGCGCATCAAGCGTATGCTCACGTTCAGTTTTCTTTTGCAGCTCGTGCTCGCTCTCGCCTTTCATCCCACACCATCCCTACTTGGCTGGTCTTCTACACCTCTGACTCTTCGTGTGGAAGAGCTTCGAGCGTCAGATGTACATTCCAAGACGTGGAGGTCACTTGCCTTGCGTTGCCTTCAAGGAGGGGTGTCGCTCTTTTGTGGCTCCATTGCCAGTTTTCAAGCTGCCATCATGCTTTTACTCGATGGCCAAGAGGGATTGTTAGTGCTCGATGCAATCTTGGTCACTGCCATTTCTGGAGCCCAGAAATTAGGGTTGCATCGACTGGGTGAGGCAAGGTTGGAAGCCTCTGCATCGCTCACCTCTTCCTCTGAAGATGGCTCATCAATTTCGACGGAGCAGCCCCACATACGAACTGAAACATGTGTTCGCATCTGGTGAGTCTTTTGAACACAAACATCTCTCTTTGGAGCTTGGCCTCTGAACTAGTTGAAACATAGGTGGGCACTTGTGATGCGAGATTGGTCACGTGGACAAGCCCTGGGCTACTATAGTATTCATCCCTCACAATTCAACACCCGGATGCCATTGCACATTAATGATGATGATATTTGCGCGACGATGTTGAAGGTCAACGTCCATGGTCACATATCTGCGCGGCCTCGATCCGAGTTCACCATGCTCTCATATACAGTCCACGCTCTAGAAATTGCAGTTTTTGCGCGTGAGTCCATCGACTTGCGTGGTCCCCTACGCCAAGCCCAACAACAAGAAGAGACAAACGAAGATGCAAAGATGCGAAACCATCTCAACAAAAAGTATGAGAACTTTGTTGCTGGACTGCCGTCCTACTTTAGACTGGGGAGCACCGTGGGACTCACTTCATCAGGTCCCATGGCAGCGATACCAGTGCAGCGGTGGATGTTGCATCAGCAGCTTTGGAGCCTGTTTTTGAGACTGCATCGAGCCAGTCTCTCGTCTCAGGATGGCCGCACATCCTGTCAGTTACTAGCGCAGAACATTATCATCACCCAAGCGCAAATACAAGCACGGTGCGCGGTTTGCGGTTCTCTATCCACCAGCGAAACCCAATTGTTCAATGCTGCTATTGTACTGCTCATTGACTTGCTGTTCTCATCCAAGCACAATGATGCAGATCGTTCAAGTGCCCAATTACGTCGATTAATGACAAGAGACAAGATCTGGGAAGCTATCGAGCTGTTGCGGACGCGAAGTGATGCAGAAGGTTCACTGTCCCCACAGAACCCTCAATCGGGACGTGTCAAAGTCTCTGCTCAGCGAAGTGTTATTGCTCTTGAAGCCTTAATGAAGCTAGAGGAAGAGGGATCTGGCACCAACGAAGAAAGCAATGGAGCAAATTCGACAGGAAACCGTCTGGGAGGACAAGGAGTAAAATCTGACAATAGTGCAAGGAAATTGATCAAAAACAAGGTCATGGAAATCTTGGAGGCTCTTCAAGGAGACGCGAAAAACGCAGCTGCAGCAATGGAACGAGCAAGTTCAAACTCGTTTTCCACTCTAGACATGTCTATGCATTTCTCAACTGCTACTGATGGATTCCAAGACCTTGACGTGCTACCAGTCCTCACCAATGACCCGAGCTGCGACTTTTGGCAATTCTTGGACTTTGCTCCTACTCCTCCTCCTCAATTTTCTACCGAGAATGGTTCGTTTTCGGCTACAGCAGACTTGCAAACTTAAGCCGTCTGCAGGCGTGGCGCACTCCGTTGAGCAGCCTCGGCACACAAGGTTTGACCAACCAACACCTTGTGCAAGACTTTGAGCGATTGACAATGGAAGTTTCGCCTCATGTCGGCTCCTTCAAGGTTTTCTCCACAGTCTGATTTGTGTAATGGGGTATTGCGGAGCAATCGGACTCTGCTGGAATTCCGTGGAGAGCGCTGTTGACAAGGCCCAAGAAGAAATGTTGAGGGCAGGGGATACTTTGGTTCATCTCTCCGCATTCTAATGCACGTGCGGCGGAATCAGAGGAACTCCGGAGAATCAGGCGGCACTTGCACTGTGCAACGCAAAACTTCCCTCGCCAGGTAAGGTATGCCCAGCTCTTCGAAAAGAATGGGCTCTTGCAGTTCAAGACCCTCTCTCCTAGCCGTGAAAACATTTTTGTACCTTTGTCTTTCCATGAGACCTGAACATTCACAGTTTTGGTTTACAATTCTCGTATCAAATATGTCTGTATCTCCTAGCAAAGCTAGGACTCTAGATGGTCGCGCTACGATCTTTCCTTAAATCAGAACAATGTAAAGTTGCTGGGAAGCGTGCTAATCAATTTCTAGAAAAAAGCGTCAAGTCATGAACGATGTAAACAATATCAATGGTGTGCCAAAAGTACTCGAGTGATAAGCTACCAGGATATCTCTCAAGCATTTTCTTCAACTGTGCCATCGTTGCTCTTGGCCTCCTTCCCAGCGTTCTTTGTCCCGTCGGATCGGTGATCACGAACAAAGAGAACAACCACGAATAAGGCAACAGCTGCAAAGCCAATGCCGAGCCAGTAGGCACCACGATACCCAAGGACGATGTCGCTACCACCCTTGTTGACGTGCGCCTCCACGGTGGCAGCAATACCGAGGCCAATGGCAATCGAGTATTGCACCACCGTTGAGATCATTGACCCGGCTACACCTTGCTCCTCTGGCAAAACCGCGTTGGAGATGAGAATACCCGACGATGCAAAGGAGAGGTCCGGCCCTCCGACGACGAGGAGGCAGGCTGGAAAGATAAAGGCCCAATAGACTTTGGAGTTGTTGGCAAAGCTCATCAAAAGATTGCCGATGACGAATGAGGCCATTGAAACGCCAAAGATGTACTGAGCTGGAACCTTTGGAATAAGAATGCCGACGGATGCCGTAGCAAAGAGACCTCCGATGACCAGAGGTACCATTTCTGCCACGGCAGAGAGAGGAAGTTCCTTATGGATCGTGAGAATGAAGATGGTCGTGTAGTAGAGGAAAATGCCAAAGGACATCCAGCCAAAAGACATTGCTGTCACGACAGGAGTGAAGCCATTGCGGGTCCAGAGCGAGTTGGGCAAAACTGGTGCCGAGACGTGTGACTGAGAAAAGGCAAAGGCGACGACAAAGACGATGCCGACTATGAGAAGGGCGTATGTGTAGGGCTCTTGCCAACCAACCACAGATGCTTGATTCCATGCAAAGGCAAAGAGGATCAGACCAGCAAGGCCGAGAAAGGTGCCAATGTAGTCGAACTGCTTGAGACTGAGTCCTGGAATAGGAGAGCCAACGCTGTGTGGAACGACGACAAAAGTCGCAACGCCGAGGATGAGGCAGCCGATGGCCCAAAACCAGAAACCCCATCGCCAGGAAACTTTCTCGGCAAAGGCAGCACCAACGAGGCCACCAAAGATGTAACCCGACGGAGCGCAAAAGCCGAGGAAAGCAAAGGCAACGTTCTTCTTGACCGAAAACGGCGGGAAAGCTCGCGCTAGGAGTGCAAACGAGTTGGGTACCAGCGCGCCATTGCCGACGCCAGTCATTGCTCGAGCAAAGTCGAAGAGGACAAGATCGTGTGCAAAGCCGCTGACAAGAGACCAAACGGCCATCCAGACCCATCCAAAGAGGAAGACATACTTGTGGCCAAAGTGGTCTCCCAGCCGTCCAGTCACCAAGACAGACACACCGCCGCAAAGCGAGTATGCTGCTAGGAACCAAGACATCTGTCCGTTGCTGGCCGCATCGAGAGCACGACTGATCTGTTGCACCGAAAATGCCGTGTTTCCGAGTCCTCCGACCGAGAAGAGCTGAGACATGCCAATGACGACGATGAAGATGGCCTCTTGGAATGGAGACGAGAAATGGGAGGGTGGAGCTGCTGCGTCCGGCTCGCTAGCATCACCAGGTCCCGCAACGGCGCTGTCAGATGGCTCAGATGGCTCGTTGCTGCGAGGTCTGTCGTCGAGGATTGTCGGTCCGCCGGTAGAAGACATTGAGGTATGGTCTTTGCAAAGTGGAGTGGAGCTAAGTGAACGCTTGTGGCGGGGAAAGACTTTGTTGTGCCGGGTAAAATCGGTTCAAGTGTGGACAACTTGGGATGGGGGAGGGCATTTTCAAAGCATCGGCTTCATAGGTTTTGTGTTCTCAGCCCTAGGCATGTTGAGCTTGTCATACCCCAAGTTTGGGCCAACGTACCCAGGGACGACGGAGCCCTGTAAAGCTCCGCGGACTCTGGCCAAGACTCCGAAGCTAGAAACAAATCCATAACATCCGGTTGGCGCTATATTCCCTTCTTGTTCCTTCATCACAACACCGATATTGATTCACATTGCTGCTTCTTCTACGAGCATTTGTCAACCAAAGTAGACCTCAAATTCACCACTTTTCATTACAATATTATTAATATTGCAGACACAACGCACCTAACGGAGCCGTAAGGCAGCGTCATCTGGCACCAATATAAATCCACAAAGGCAGTCTTTAGTGATCATTTTGCAACGCAATGAATTGTCATTCTTTGATATGAGAGAATATCACCACTAGAATCGTGATCTCAGAAGCCTCTTATCAATGAGAGACTGACTAAGAAGATATGTGACGATGTGAAGCACTAACTACAAATGTCAGGTGTGTTTCCCGGGTACCTAAGGTAGGTATGTTTTGCAGATTTCGGTCCGTCTTTTTTCCATGCCAAGATTTCGCGATAGTGATTTCGCACAATCGATAAAGCTCGATAACGGTGTTTATAACATTGCTCGAACCACGACAGTTTCTCCCTTTACATGAACCCCAATTCAGAGACTTCAAAGTGGCTTCCCTACCGTATCGATTCAGAAGCGGAGGCAGCATGACTCCACTACCTGATCATCACCACCGCAGTACCACGAAAGTATCGCACAAGTCCTTCAAATCAAAACACTCCACCAAGGGTCTGCTCAAAGAACGCTCCAAAGGTATAGTGTGTCTGGCCCGAGTACTAAGGCCATCTAACCTTGTATGCAGGTAAAGTGGAAGGGGAGGGTCGCCATCGGAAAACTCCACATCAACAGTTAATGTCGAAACTTGATCGCCGCAATCAAGCACGCCAGAAGCAGCAAGTCAAACACCAGGAAAACATAAAAGCTACATCTGTCTTCTCTGGGCAACACGGGGCGCCCAGGATTGTCGCGGTTGTCCCTCTTTGCCCAGACTGCGATGCACGTACAGCTGTGCATCAGCTTAATACAAGCATCAGTCCTGATAATCCAGAAGGATGGGGTCGAGTGAGAGTCGAAAGGTTCAAGCAAAATCTGGTATATGTGCCTGTGGAAAGAGACTTGATGTCTGTATTGGATGCTTGCCGGGTTGCAGATTTCGTGGTTGTCATACTCTCCCCTGCGCAAGAGGTAGACCAAGAAGGAGAGCTATTCCTGCGGTGCATTGAAGGGCAAGGAGTGTCCAACATTATCACAGTCGTACAGCACCTTGATGGTATAGAACCCCCAAAGCGACGACAACAGGTCGCTTCTTCACTCAGATCCTTTATAACCCACTTCTTCCCCTCGCAGGAGAAAGTTTTCTCTCTGGATTCAGCGCAGGAATGCTCAAACGTTATTCGGTCACTCTGCACTACGACACCAAAAGGCGTCCGATGGAGAGAAGACCGAAGCTGGATGCTAGTGGAGGATGTGCAATGGCCTACAGATATCGGAAACTCCTCGGATCAAGTGGGTGAGGTGATCGTGACTGGTGTTGTAAGAGGGAAGGGGCTCAAAGCGGATAGACTTGTCCACCTCGGAGATGCGGGCGAATTTCAGATTGAGAAAATCGTGGCATCACCGTTACCAAAGAACAAGAAAGGAAAAGCAAATGAGAACAATGTTGATGCTGGACTTGACGGCCACGACTTGCTAGAGCAGCCAACAGCGGACCAGGACGACATGGCCGACCTTGCACCCGAAGAAATTATGATGGCTGATATTGACAACATGGCTGTATCTGAAGCAGCTACCGAAAAGAAAGGCGTACTGCTTGACGATCATCATTATTTCTCAGACGATGAGACACATTTACCCGAGGCACCCAAGCGATTGCCCAGAGGCACATCATCGTACCAAGCGGCATGGTTTTTAGGTGATATGTCTGACTCAGGCTCCGATGGTGACGAAGCTGAAGGGCCTGATGGGGATATTTCGATGGATCAGCCGTTGGGTCCGGAAGATGGCGTGGAAGGCTTTGATCATAGAACCCAAGGAGCGCCTACGGAAGGAGCTCCGTCTGAGTACCCTCAATCCGAGATGTTTCTGGATCCTTCACCGGACGAAGAGGAGGAACAAATAGCCGCATATCGTTCCGGACGAAAGAACGAGGCTGAGGAGGACCTCGAATTTCCCGATGAGATTGAGCTGCATCCCAACGTTCTGGCTAGAGAGCGTCTGGCAAAATATCGAGGCCTGAAAAGCTTGAAGACTAGTCGTTGGGAAACGGATGAGGATAGATCCCACGAGCCCGAAGAATGGAGAAGGCTCCTCCAGATCACAAACTACAAAGGAACGAAGAGTCAGGTGGTTCGAGAAGCGCTTGTCGGCGGAGTTCAGCCCGGTACACGAGTCAACGTCCACCTCCGCGACGTTCCCTTGTCTCTGCGGGCAAATCTCAACCTGTCTCGACCCCTTGCCATGTATTCGCTCCTCCGCCACGAGCACAAACGCACAGTGGTCAATTATAGCATCACCGTAAGCTCCGACTACCCGCAGCCGATCAAGTCCAAGGAAGAGCTCATCATGCAATGCGGCCCTCGCCGGTCCGTCATCAATCCCCTCTTCTCCCAACTCGGCAATACGCCCAATAACGTCCACAAATTCGACCGCTACGCGCATCCAGGCCGCACTGCAATGGCAACCTTCACCGCCCCACTAACCTGGGGTTCCGTGCCGACTCTCTTCTTCAAGCGCACCTCACCATTAACAGATCGCGATGATGCTGATCCGTCCGAGACGCCCGAGTCTACCGCCGGCCTGGAGCTCATCGGCACCGGGACCTCCCAACCCCCGGACCACAGCCGTGTCATCGCCAAGCGCGTGATTCTGACCGGCCATCCGTACAAGATCCACAAGAAGCTCGTCACGGTCCGCTACATGTTCTTCAACGCCGAAGACGTCATCTGGTTCAAAGCGCTGCAACTCTGGACAAGACGAGGGCGCAGCGGGTATATCAAGGAGAGTCTGGGCACGCATGGCTATTTCAAAGCTACGTTTGACAGCAAGATCAACGCGCAGGATGCGATCGGTGTGAGTTTGTACAAGCGGGTGTTTCCGAAGCCTGCGCGTCCTTGGCGATCGGAAGAAGTGGTTGATGTAGTGTAGAAAGTTGCATATATACGTTGAAGAAGATCCTTGCGATCGTATCATGTCAGGGATTTCTTAGTCTCCTGACTCATCGTGTCTACATTGCGAAAGACTCCTCGGTAAGGAGGGAGAACCGTTCGACGACACACAGTCTAACGCACTAACCCCCTATCCCCACAACGCACACCGACGCCCCCAACCCAAACCCAAAACACAGATCATGAGAAGTCCTCCCCCTTCTCCTCAATGCTATTCTTCACCCGCAGCAGGATCGTCGTCTTCCATTTATCCAGCTTACTCATCTGATCGAACTGGAACAACTTATCGGCAAACGCCTCCTGATCGCCCTGCTCCACCGCCTCGGCCAGATCGACCAGCAGCTGACGTTCCCTCGTCGACGCGAACGTCGGGTCGAGGTCGCGGTAGCTCTCCAGGGCCCGGTTTGTGGCCACCATGTCCTGCGCACGTGACCAGAGCTGTGTTAGCTGGGGTAATTGGGGTACAAGAGAATGATATAGGCGAGAGAGGGGTGGGGATGAGGGAAAGGATGGCCGGGGGATTTTACGTTTGTGGCGAGATGACACATGCCGGCTTTGAGGAAGTAGTCCTTGACGGACCACTTCATCAGGTTGTTGCTGACGGACGACTTGGCTACTTTCTCGTAGTGCTCGATGGCCTTGTAGTAGTCGGCTTCCGTGGCGGCTAGGTCGGCGACTTTGAGGTAGAGTTTGTTCGCGAGCCTGTGGGTCCTCACGGTCAGCATGGATCTTAACTCAGAGAGCGATCCCCCGCCCCCCGGTCCCCCACTTTCCCCAGACCGCAACCCCGCTCGTCTCTAGCGCCCAATCCATCTCCCGAACGCCGCGCGAGAGGGAACAGGGAATAGTAGCACCTACGCCTCGGCATTATCATTCTCGAACCACCCCGCCGCCGTCTCGTACGCGTCGATGGCCCGCTTCTCATCCCCAATCTCTACCTCGTACACCTCGGCCAGATTCTGCTGATGCGTCGCCGCGCGCCGGAAGTTGCCCTTCGTCGTATAGTGGGCGATGGCGGCGCTCAGCACGCGCGCCGCGTCCTCCGGGTCCGTCTTGCGGTAGGACTTGTACGCTTCCGTCAGCGTGTTGGCCGCGTCGTCGGGCTCGTTGAGGTGCTTGGTTTGGATGGTCGCGGCTCGCTCGAATGCTAGGCCGGCTTCTTTGCCTGTTTTGTTGCGAGGGGGGTGGGTGTTAGTTGGGGGTTTTAGGAGGAGGAGGAGCGGCAGGGGTGGGGGTGTGATGGGGTTTGGGGGGAAGCAACCTTGTTTCTGCATTCGGAATGCGTTCGCCGCTTGTGTGTAGAGGTCCGCTGCATTCTCGTACTTCTCGGTGCGGCCGCCGAAGAGGCTGAAGCCGCCGCCGGCACCTTGGGCTGCTTTGTCTGCCTGCCGGGGTGTTGTTAGCTTGTCTGCGGATATCACGAGCTGGAGTTTTCGGCTTGTGGTATGGAGCGTCAGCTCACCTTTTGCAGTAAGGCCCGCGGGTCCTGGGCCATTATGTGTGTTAGTAGCGGTCAAGAATGATTATTAGAGATGCATGGGTTTAGCAATGTTGACAAAAGTTGTGGGGAATTTGTTCCATTCCTCGTCATACTGCCACATGAAGTGGGTTGTATTTGCTGACTCAGCAGAAAGTGAGTCGCCTGTCCGCTCCACCTCTTGGGGCACCTTACAAAAACATACCGTTCGTGGTTCGGTGGCTGTCCGTGGACTCACTGAGGTACACAATGATTGGGGCGGTCCGCCTGCGCCGTAATTCCCTCCTCTTCCGAACAACATGTGCCGCTCGAAAGGAAGGTCTTCCGAAACGCGTTCGGGCATTACACAGTACCAGTTCGGCACGAGCTTCTTCACCAAGCTCCCCACCAGCCCGGCAACCAGATGATATCGCTTCAATCCTGTCGGAACCTACTTGGTCTGTCCGATCCCTCCTCCCACCCGTGTCCGAAGACTCCGAGACACCAACGATCACGCCGAAGCAACTTCATCACCTCCTCCGACTCTCAGCCCTACCGGCGCCGGAAAGCAAGGAGGAGGAGCAGAAGATGCTGAAAACCCTCAGCTCTCAGCTGCACTTTGTGAGGGAGATGCAAAGTGTGGATACGAGCGGAGTAGAGCCACTGCGCAGCATAAGGGATGAGACGCGCGAAGCGGAGAAAGAGATCGAGGTTACGATGGACGACTTGAAGGAGGCGTTCGCGAAGGAAGAAAGAGTTGGACGAAGCGGGCGGTTGAGGAGGAGGAGGGATCTTCCTGTGGACACGGAAGGTGCTGAGGATTGGGACGTTTTAGGTCATGCTTCTAGGAGGGTTGGCAGGTTTTTCGTGGTCGAGAATGGGAAGCAGTGACACAGCCTTCGTGCAGGACACTACTGTCAATACCCTGACCTGGATAGGGACACGGATACTTCAACGGGACTTGTGCCCAGGCTCAGCGCAGCTACGATGTGACCATCTAAGGCGACCACCGGGTCATATTGTGGGCAAAATCGGAACGTCAATTCATGAGCAACTCCGCCATGCTAAGCACAGGACCAGCTTCAAGGTCGTGGTTCAGGGTTTTAACTCTGCCGCCTATCTGGTTAGATTCAGGACCGTGTTCCCCGGCCCAATGCATCGTGTCCAGACTGGAGATGGGTCACCTACAGCAGACTCCCAGTTCTAGTGGCAGATTTATCAACAAGCGGGATACGGAGGGTAGGACACGCTCGGGATAGTGGGACGGCTAAAATGCCTAGACATGAATTGCACATCGGTCGTGGAAAGTTTTATCTTGCACGGGGAGAGGGAATTAATTCTTGTTTTCTTCCCGCGCACCTGTTACGTTCTCTGTTACCGAGTGCTTTGATAGACTACTTGCGGGGAGCGAAAATGTCATCCATGGGAGCGACACAGGAGTCAGTCCACACGGGCACTTGACTTCGCACTGGGAAAACTGATCTGGAAGGGCGAATGTCCTGGTGACATAACTGTACAGATGTGTACTACGGCAGGGCCGTAAGGTATGAGGATGTCACAGTTAATATCGAGATCTGGCTCCGATGGACATATCATGGCCAGAAGGAGCAAATCCACGGTGTCGTTTCCCATGTAGATCTTGCTAGGCTGTGAGTTGAGTCTAACGGATGTGATTCACAAGAGAGCGTGTTTCGGGTCGACGTCATCATTACTAGAAACCCCACTACACCGATAAGGTACCTTAGCCTGTTTATCGTAGCGCGTCTCTATCAGAAAACATTGCTCCATCAACAGCTTGACAATAGCGAAGGACCTTCAACGAGGATGTCGAATCCAGCGTCATGGTTCTCCTCTGGGGGTAAGGAGAAAGAGAAGAAAGCTGATGATGACGACAATCAAGATCTCAGCACAATCATGGATGAACACCAGCGCGGTGAGCTTACCCTCCTAATCGCCCGCGCCACCGAAGCCATGCGTAAAGCCATCGAAGCCAACTTCGATGCGACCGCGACCCTCTCACCCGACCTTATTGGAGACTTGACCAACGAAGACGACAAGATCATGAATCCAAATGTAGACCCTGCAACCGTCGATGTGGAGCATTTCGACCGCGAACGCAAGTTGAAGGAGCAGAGGGAGAAGGAGCTCTCGGCACCGAAGATGAAGGAGTTGAAGACTGCAGCCATACAGTTCTTGGATGACTGGAGGGATGGCGTCTTGCAGCGGGTGGGCGAGGTCGTCAACTCCAAGGAGACAGCGGAACATCAGAAGGGGCAGGCGAAGGGGATACATTCCGTGCATGGACCGAAAGACAAGAAGATCGATCCGAAAGCTCAAGGGGGTGAAGACGTCTCAAGTGCTTTGCATGAGCTGTACCCGCCGATCTCAACACCGCTGGCCTCGTTGGAAGAGGAGAAGAGGATACTGATCCTGCACTCGATGTTGCTTCTGCTGCTCAGTCTAGAACATTACATCGCCACGTCACGGATCCTTCTGCTGTACTTGACTTCCAGTCTGAAGCTTTCCATCGATGTACTCACAGAAGACGAGGAGAAGGTGGCGAAGGGGCTGCTGGAGGCCGCAAAGCACATGTCTGGGGATGAAGTGACGCAGAAGAAAGCAGAGGAGAACAAGAATTCGCGAAAGTGGAAGGTCGGTCTTGCTTCTGTTGCCGGAGCCGCGATCATTGGGGTCACTGGAGGACTTGCTGCGCCCCTGGTAGCAGCTGGTGTGGGCAGTGTTATGGGCGGGCTAGGCCTCGGTGCGACAGCTGCCGCCGGTTATTTGGGTACGGTAGCAGGTAGCACGGTTATAGTGGGAGGTTTATTCGGCGCATATGGGGGTCGTATGACGGGACAGATGATGGACGCTTACGCCAAGGAAGTGCAGGACTTCGCCTTCATCCCCGTTCGTGGCTCGCGCAAAGCTTTCAGAGAGGAGAAAGAGGCGGCGGTGGAAGATCGCAGGCTCCGGGTCACCATTGGCATTAGTGGCTGGCTTACCGAAAAAGAGGAGACGGTCACACCATGGCGAGTCCTAGGCAAAGGCGCTGAAGTCTTCGCGTTAAGATGGGAGCTAGAAGCGTTATTGAACCTAGGCAATGCGATGCAGGCGATGGTGAGCAGTGCTGCATGGGGTTACGCTAAAAGTGAGATCATCAAACGCACGATATTCGCCGAGATGACGGCCGCATTGTGGCCGCTTGGTCTGCTCAAAATCTCCAGGATAGTGGACAATCCGTTCAGCGTTGCGAAGGCCAGAGCTGAGAAAGCTGGGGAGGTCTTGGCAGATGCACTGTTCAACAAGGCACAAGGGGAGCGGCCCGTGACGCTTATAGGCTACTCCCTCGGCGCAAGAGTGATTTACGCCTGTCTGATGAGCTTGGCAAAGAGGAGAGCCTTCGGGCTTGTGGAGTCGGTCGTCCTTATCGGGGCACCCACACCTTCTGACACCAGTGATTGGCGTGTGATGCGCAGTGTTGTCGCTGGGAGACTAATCAACGTTTACTCGGAAAACGACTACGTTCTTGGCTTCTTGTATCGGACCAGCAGCATTCAGCTCGGCGTTGCAGGTCTGCAAAAAGTGGAGGGTCTCCCAGGCGTGGAGAACATTGACGTCAGCGACGCCGTCAGTGGCCACCTGAGATACCGATACCTCGTCGGCAGCATCCTGAAAAAGACAGGCTTCGAGGACATTGAGTTGGAGGAGGTCGAGAAAGAAGAGGAAGCGCTGAGAGTGATGGAAGAAGAAGAGCGGAAGGCGAGCATGCTGCGTCAGAAAGGAGACAAACAAGACGGAGACGGGAACCCAGAGCATGAGGCTGACAAGCTGGAGAACGAGGTGCAGCAGAAGACGCAGAAGAGTTTGATGCAGCGGGCGGCGGAGCAGTTGCGTATCAGCTGAGAATGATTCCCGCTTTGGCTTTGGCTTTGGCTTTGTTGGCGGCGTCCGGGTATTATGATATACGATACGAAGATATAGATTTATGAGACATGGAGGGCTGATTTTATCTGCATGCTTGTTTCTCGTTTTGTTGCACGCTTTCAAACGCCTTGATGAGTGCTACGTGGGCCTACTTACCTTGGTCAGCTCCTCCGTCCCGAGTCAGCAATTAGCATGCAAGCTCTCGGGGGACGACTGACCGTTACACCATTCTACAATTCAACGTCCACCAATGCGAGCGTTAGGCTCTCGGGTCTCTGTGTACTAGATCGCGAAATGTACCAACATTTCCGAGATAACGAGGTTTCTAGACAACAGTCTCCAGAAAGTCATCCCTATTCTACTGACTCGTCTCGGAGGATTAATCAGTACACCACTCTCATCTGGCAAAGGGCTACAAGCTGTTCGACCAGCATATTTACAGTACGATGTCTAAAATCTAGGGCACTGAGAGCTCCCGAAGCTTCAGAAACTGCTTTAGGGCATGTCTACAACAGAAATCAAAGTCGATCTCATCGGCGAGAAGACAATGGCACAAAGGTCATAAGTATATATCAACCCTGTGAAGTACAGTATCAATATCTGGCGTGACCCTAGATGCGGCCATGGGATTGGAGGTAAATAATATTGAGGCTAGTTTGCTAGGAAAAGTAAACACTCGCATGTCCACCCTTCTGCACTTAATATCATCACCGACAACCACATGTGACCTTTAACCAGTCAAGCCCACACCTCCGCACCAACACCATTTACCCTTGTCAACCATCCTCTACCCCTCCACCCCTCCACCCCACCATGGCCTCCCCCCTCCCCATTCACACCCAGGCCCCCACCCACACCGACACCCCCCCACACACACACTCGCACCCCGATGGCGACCCCTTCTCCGCCGGCTCGCACGGGCACACGCACGAGATCCTCTCCGGCCCGGGCTCCTACACGGCGCGCGAGATGCCGCTGACGGAAGGGCGGGACTGGAAGGAGCGGGCATTCACAGTTGGGATCGGAGGGTATGGTTCCCCTCTTCCCCCGCCTCTCCTCTCCGACATGGAAAGGAGGGGACACAAAGAAGAGCTAGATACAAGGCATCGAGCGCTGATGTGCGGGGGGTTGAACTACTCAGGCCGGTCGGATCGGGCAAGACGGCGCTGATGCTGGCGCTGTGCCTGGCGCTGCGGGACGAGTACTCGATCGCGGTGGTGACGAACGACATCTTCACGCGGTGAGATCCCCACCTCCATCCTTGGTCTCATGCCCGCCCTCTCTCGCCCGACCCCACCTCCACCATCGCCTTCGCAAAACAGAACGCACACTAACCCACCCTCTCCCCGACAGTGAAGACGCCGAATTCCTAACCCGCCATAACGCCCTTCCCCCCGAACGGATCCACGTCCGTCACCCCTCTCGCCCCCGATTATTCCCCTTCCCCCACCCTCAACCCCACTCAACCCACCCCCTCCCCCCCTCCAACAACTAATACCCCCAACCAGGCAATCGAAACAGGCGGCTGTCCCCACGCCGCCATCCGGGAAGACATCTCCGCCAACCTATCCGCCCTAACAACCCTAACCTCCCTCTTCCACCCCTCCCTCCTCCTCATCGAATCCGGCGGCGACAACCTCGCCGCCAACTACTCGCGCGAGCTGGCCGACTACATCGTCTACGTCATCGACGTCGCCGGCGGCGACAAGATCCCGCGCAAGGGTGGGCCGGGCATCACAGGGAGCGATTTGTTGGTGGTGAATAAATGCGATTTGGCGGAGGCGGTGGGGGCCGATTTGGAGCGGATGGAGAGCGATGCGAGGAGGGTGCGGGAGGGGGGGCCGATTGTTATGGCGGAGGTTAGGCATGGAAGGGGGGTGGGGGAGGTGGTGGGGTGTGTGGTTGGGGCGTGGAGGGGGGGGGGGGGCTGAGGGGGGGGGGAGTGGGGGAGAGAAGGGGGAGGGCGGGGTGAGCGGGGGGGGTGAGGGGTTGCGGTTGGGTTGGGGGGTTGGTGGGTGGGGGTTTGGTGCGGTTGCGCGTTCGGAGAGGAGAGGTGGATCGGATCCTGATGAGCGGCGGTGGTCGAGGGACAGGAAGGGGCGGGACGTTTACGAATCTCGTTTGTATCATCGCGAGAATGTCCCCTTTGAGGGAGCAGACTATTAACTTTTGTTCTCCGGATATCTTTCATTCTCTCTAATGGGCAATATCTAAAGTTGAGAATAAACGACAATAACGACAACAAACACCCCCTCTCTTTGCCCCATACCCAAACCAATAGTCGAAAGCAGATACAAGAACAAAAATCATGTTCGACGATGAGGAGAGTAGATATAGGGAAGTTGTTTTCTCCCTCTCGCTCTCTCTCTTTTGCTATGTCCCTCTTCTCAAAGTCTGGAAATAGTACGAACGTAAGGATCCTAGTGATATTATACAAACGCCGCCCACCGGGGCCGGACGGAAAGATATGTGGATGGAGCCACTTCGCCTGGGATATTTTTAGGAAGAGTCCACGGGAAGTGACAATGATGTGGATGGACGTGGTGAGTATGGCTTGTGGCGTAGCCGTGATTCTTCCCGGACCATGTATGAACAGCAAAGCAAAGCAAAGCAAAGCAGAGGACCAAAGACGAGGGTTTCCCAGACCGCTGATGCGTGGACCCGCCTCCGTTCCCACTCCCGCGCGTAAAAGATATTGGACATTGATAGAGCATGACGTGAAACGATATGTAAACGCCGCGCTGAACCGTAATCGACCGACCGTGACCGCCAGAACCCAAACACCCAAAACACAGAGCGACGGTAGACCAGACCAGAAGAAGAGCAAGAGCGGGCACGGACTCGGAGCGGAGGCTTCGACTTCCGTGAGCCTTGCTCAGCTCCCCGCTTTCTGCCTCTTCCCGCCGATGCGCGGACTGGGCTTGACTTTACCGCCGCCTCCGGGCCCGGTGCCGTTGACTTCTGTGCCGCCGCCGCCACCGCCGTCGTCGCCTTCGACTTTGACGGTGCTGGGTCTCCTCCTCTTGTTCGTGGCATTCGGACTCGTGTTTGCGCTCGTGCCTTGACTTCCGCTGGTATTAGTCCCCTGCTGACTCTGCTGCGCGACCATAGCCACGCCGGCGGCGGGTGGGAGGTGGTTATGGTTCTGCGCGGGCGAAGGGGCTTGGGCGCCCGTCATGCTCATGGCGGGAGAGATGGATGTGGGGAGGTTCAGATGGGCGGCGGCCGGGGAGGCGAACTGCGGGGTGCCGTTGAGGCCGGGGGTTCGTGGGCCGTGAGGTTGTTGGAAGGCCGGGTTGAGGTTGTTCGGTGCGAGGTTGAGTTGGGCGGCTTGGTTCTGTTTGAAGGAGGCGACGAGTTGGTGGAGCGCTTCGGAGGGTTGGAGGAGAGGGTTCTGTTGGGAGTACTGGAATAGGGTTTGCATTTGCGAGATGGTCTCCGCGATCTGTGCAATGGACCGCTTAGTATGCATTGTGGTGGTATAATTCCACGGTTGGATGTACCTCGAGAAATCTCATCACGCCTTCAGTAACGCCATATGAATTTACAATCGAAACGGGGAGTTGTATTTGGGGTGGCTGGGGTTGTTGTTGTTTTTGCGACCGTTGTTTGCCGACGGTCTTGCTCGTTTTCGGTGATTGCTTTGGTTCGGGAGACTCTACTGGCGCTAGTAGTTGGGCCCGTGGTATGTATTCGTTGTGTTCGTTCGTGACGAGGTCGAGGACGTCAATCTTGCCGTTTCGATCAAACTGTGCTCGTAAACTCCCTGAAGTGACCAGCTGCTCACTTGTCAGCAGCGTCAAGGTATACACAGAAGCGGAATGTTCACCTGACAGCCATTGACGAACCAATATATGAAACATAACTTGGCACTTTCGACAAAGTGGCCGCCGTTGGGCAAATCCTTCTCCCGTGCATTCTCAAGAACCATCTGCATGTTTTGCACACCACTACTGAAATGGGTCCAGTAATACCGTGGCAACAGCGGCGTCGAGATCTCAAACTGTTTCAGCTCTCCAATGTCCGAGTCGTAGACTTGCTGTCGCAACACCCCAGATGGAGAGAAGAAGCGGTCCGCAAAAAGTTGCCAGTAGTTCAGGTCGTTCGATTGTCGGCGGGCCTGGGATTGACTTGCGCCGTCCGGTCGTCCATACTGGTGGAGTCCAGCGTTTACCGAAAACTGGCTTAGATGATCACCGAATTGCAGTAACTTCAACACGGAAGCACCTCTCAACGGATTTGGCACCCTCGGCTGCATTATGGCAGCTGCTGCGGCCGCTTGCTGTTGTGCCTGATGCTGCTGTTGGGCTTGTTGTTGCTGATGAACGGCTTGCTGTTGGGCTTGGTGTTGTTGAGCCCGTTGCTGTTGTTGATGTTGAGCAGCTGCAGCCGCGTGTGCTTCTTGTATTCCCTGCATTTGTTGTGACTGAGGTCGCATTGGTGGTGGTACGGCCTGGCCCTGGAGAATTGGTACTGCTTGCTGATGTGCAAGCTGTTGCATTGCCTGCTGCTGCTGCTGCTGTTGTTGTTGATGATGAGCTTGCTGCTGCTGCTGATGCTGCTGCTGCTGCTGCTGCTGTTGTTGCTGCTGCGCTTGCTGTTGCTGTTGCTGTTGATGCTGTGTAGCAGACGCTTGTGCCTGCATTTGTTGCAGTTGAATGTGCGAAGGGAGGTTGACACCAGGCACGTTGCCAGGCACACTCCCCGCCTGTTGCATCGCTGCGAACTGGGCAGGAGTCATCGGCGGGTTACCACCATTGGGGAAATTAATGGGCACGCCACCGTTTTGTTGCTGTGCATGCTGCTGCTGTTGCTGCTGCTGTCGTATCATCGCGAACTGCTGTTGTCGCGCCATCAGCTGTGCTTGTAGTTGGTTGGGCTGAAGTTGTTGATGGTTCGCAACTAGTCGCGGCAAAGGTTAGCCAACATTCTGCACGTATGGAGACAAGACTGTTCAAGAAAATGTGTACATGGAGGCTTCGCTGCAATTTAGACCGAACACACAGTTAAGAGCTGTGTGACAGCTAATGTGAGGAATTGTGCTTTGTAAATGCCAGTATGAAAGCGATAGTGAATTCGGTCAACAGAATTGCGTAGGGCTACCCTGAAAACAAGGGACACAACAGGCCATGCTCAGTGGACCCCCACTGAACAGTAAATGCAACAGTGATCCTCCCACAGTAGGCTTCAACATAGGCTGGACACGAAAACATCATCGAATCTTCCAAAGTGTCTGCACTGTTCACAGTCTCCTTGCAGGATTCCGAAACTCCGACCCGCAGTAGCATCGTTCACTGGCTGAACGGGCGTCTAGATATGCAGAAAAGGAAACAACTGAGGATGAAAGCTTCCACTCACGTGCTTGTGCCATCTGTGCTTGCTGGTGCTGTTGCTGCTGTTGCTGTGCAAAGATTTGTTGCGCCTGACCAGGGTTCAGATGTGAGAGGGCATGCGCACTTGGCCCGCCAGCTCCAGGTCCTCCGGGTCCTGGCCCTCCGGCCCCTAAGGGGATGTTTGCCATCATCCGCCCCGCTTGACTGACTTGAGGTCCTCCGGGCCCGGAAAGACCTGGATGCATCTGTTGCCCCATCACCGCACCCGGCGGCTGTCCGCCGGCCGGGCCGCCTGGATTCGAAGGATGTCCCATCGCCATGGGATGGCCGTGGGGTACACCGGCGAGTGGCATACCGACAGCCTGTGCAGGCAAAGGTTGTGCCATGCTCATCATGGTCGCCGAGTTCGAGTCTCCGCCGAACGACTTTTTGGATGATATTTCCGATGAGTATCGATATCCAGGAAAGCGTGCTGAGACCCGTCTGTCCTACTGGTATGCACTGATCCCGTGGTCTGTTCTTGTCGACCGCAGTTTTCCTCACCGCTGATCCGTCGTCTCGATGACCTAGTGCCCAAGCTTCAACTATCGCAGGACCTCCTCTTTGGCTGCGCTCGCACAAACGGTGCAATGAAAGCATTTACACCATTCACTTAGCCTCTCGAGTCTCCCTGTTATTTCTCAAGCGAGACCCCTGCGTCTCGCTCGCTGGTGAATGGCGGCGTCGACCTAATCGCAGTGACTATTACAATCATGCGTAGGCGGCAACTACCGCTAAGCTCTTGCGACACTCTATGACCTGTCACCCAGCGGCGCCGATATAAATCCACCTCTTCAGTCAAGACACTATTGTACGGAGACCTATACCAGGCCCTGGTCACCGTCGCTAAAAGGCAGCTCGATTATAAGTACAGGTCTTGCGCAATGCGATGGTCCAATTCGCCTCGCGCTGGCGTCGTTTGATTGACGGGAGATCCGATATCGAATGCGACCAGACGGACGTGGAGACGGCCAGCTTCGAAGCGGAACGATTTCTGGGCATCACGAAGCCATGAATTATGCAGCAGCTGCAGTCGACGGTAAAGGTCCGGTCGAGCAACAATTGCAGTACTTGGTACAGCACTGGGGTGTGGGTTTGGGGATGGGGATGGGGGATTAACTGGGGGATTTGGGGGCGGACGAGCAAATCAAAAATGGTGCTGCACAGCGCTGTCTCCCCGATCGTTGATTCGTCGCGGGTGCTCCAATATTAATAAATGTTATCAATTAATATTAATACAAATACTATTAATACAAATACAAAAGTATTAGGGAAATATTACAGTACTTGACCACTGAGAGGCTGGAGCGGGAGGCGAAATGGTCTGGAAGAAGGAAGGCGTCATCATGTGATCAGATTAATTTGCTGCTTTTCTTCCTTTTCTTCCTTTTCTTCCCGGCGCTAACTATTTTAGACAGGTACGCAACTCACAGGAAACCTTTATTGAAAAACTACACGAAACCACTTTCTCTTTCTCTTCCACTTCTACTTTTCCTTCACAACATCGAACTCTGCCAACTCAGATCAACACTCTACCTTATCATTTAAATTGATTACGACGACTACTACTACTACTACTACTACTACTACTACTACTACTACTACTACTACTACTAATGAACTACAACTAACCACAAAGCATACCCAGGACAACCACCCAACCCAACATACATTAAAGGTCAGTCCTCCCTCTCTCAACACCTCTCTCATCCATCCCGCACACCAGTGCATTCACGGAAAGATGACAACCAAGCAAAAGTCTTCTTTTCCCACCTGAGTCGACCTTGAAGAGACCAATCTGTTCGGGCGGCCTTCGCAAGCCGCCTGCTACTTGCCAGTAACCTTGTCTGACCCATATCACTACCAACCCCTTCGTCTCCCCAAAACCGTTACCTCTGAGCCCTTGGCTGACCAGCTCAAGCTCAGCTTTCTAGGTAGTCTCCTTTGACTCTGTCGCAGGCTCTGCCCCGTGTGCCAGTCGCGTCCAACTGAAAGGGTTCATCGGCTTGGTTATTACAGGTCAGTGCCATCTCCTCTCCTTCATCTGCTTCTACCTCGAGGGATACTCGTCTACATGATGAAAATACATTCCACATTCGCAGTTTTCACGCTAGCCAGCGCATTGAACCTATCTAAGTCGCTGTGTCGATGAGCGGCAATCTTCCTTGGATGTCTGATTTTTTTATATTTATCCGTTGAAACTATGACGTTGAATTGCGTCGAGGGCACCATTCGCTAACGTGCATGCTGCAATTAGCTCGTACGACATCGCCCAGGTGATGGAGCTTTGCTCCGAGATGCTTGTGATATAGATAGCATGTTATATAGTCAATATTTCCTCAGCTCTGAACTTGACTCCACACTTATGATACTGTGCGGGACGTAAAGTCCAAGATTCTTCAGTGGCAGGATTATTGTAGAGTACATCCGCAATCATAAGCGTACCCACCTAGTACGACTACCAAGACGAAGGCCCAATAGCAAGATACCATCCTCGATGCAGCTATGCTCTACCTAACATACAAAGAAACCCTCTACCCTACCACCCCACCTACGCATCAATCAGATTATCCTCCCCATCCTGCCCCCCACTCTTTCCCCCATTCTGATCCGATCGATCCGCATTATCCCTCGTATCCTTATTCCCCGCCGCCGTCCCCTTCGACCTCCCAGAGCGCTGATAAAACTCATTCAGGATCTTGGCCGGGATGCGGTTGAGCAGTTCCTTGGGGTAGATGCGCAGCAGGCTCCAGGCGAGGTCGATGGACTCGTAGATGGTCCGCGACTCGTAGGCGGATTGTGAGATGAAGGTGCGTTCGAACTTGTCGAGGAACTCGAGCGAGAGCTTGTCTTCGGCCGAGAGGGCTTCTTCTCCTACGACGGCTTTCATGGAGGCTGGGAGGGGGGTGTTAGTGGTTGATTAGAGAGAGGCGTGGAGTGAGAAGAAGGGGGGTTTACCTGCATCACGCCCGATGGCGTATTTGGCGTAGAGTTGATTCGAGACGTCGCCGTGGTCTTTGCGCGTGTGGCCCTCTCCGATGGCGGATTTCATGAGACGGGATAGGGAGGGGAGGACGTTGATGGGCGGGTAGATGCCTTTGTTGTGGAGCTGACGGTCGATGAAGATTTGGCCTTCTGTGATGTATCCGGTCAAATCGGGGATAGGGTGGGTGATGTCTGCAGCCATTTAGTATGTTCTTCGTGGAGCTTTAGGACGTGTCGGACAGCTTACCGTCGTTGGGCATAGTCAAGATGGGTATTTGGGTAATGGAACCATTGCGACCTTGTACACGTCCGGCGCGCTCGTAGATGGTTGACAAGTCGGTGTACATGTAACCCGGGTAGCCACGACGACCTGGTACTTCCTCCCGTGCTGCCGAGACTTCACGCAGGGCATCACAGTATGCTGACAGGTCAGTGAGGATGACCAGGACATGCTTCTCCAGCTGGTAAGCGTAGTACTCGGCAGTGGTGAGGGCTAGACGCGGAGTGATGATACGTTCGATACTGGATTGATTAGCTCAATCTGTCCATATGTGAGAATGTAACCTTACGTAGGGTCGTTGGCCAAGTTTAGGAATAACGTGACTTTTTCCATACTGCCATTCTCCTCAAAGTCTCTCGTGAAGAATCGGCTTGTTTCCATGTTGACACCCATAGCTGCAAAGACGATGGAGAAGTTTTCTTCGTGGCCGTCATGGACATCCTTCGTTGGCTTGTTGACCAAACCGGCTTGTCGACAGATCTGAGCTGCAATCTCGTTATGCGGTAACCCGGCGGCGGAGAATATGGGAATCTTTTGACCACGGGCAATGGAGTTCATGGTGTCGATAGCGGAAATACCTGTTGCTATCATCTCTTCAGGATATACCTGAGCGATGTATCAGCGACTCAAACAAGACCGACGAGCCCTGGAGGAGAGTGAACTGACGCGGGAGTATGGATTTATCGGACTGCCGTTTATGTCGAGATAATCCTCTGCCAGGACTTTGGGTCCCTTGTCAATAGCTCGTCCAGATCCGTCAAAGACTCGTCCTAACATATCCTCCGAAACGCCAATCTTCAAGCTGTGCCCAGTGAACTCCACTTTCGTCTGGTGAACGTCAGCAACGACCGACGATCTATAGCTGGGGTATGCTGACCTTCTTCACATCGATCCCTGAAGTGCCTTCAAACACCTGCATTTATTGGTGAGCGGCTTAGTGTTGGCTGAACACTATAGGCCCGTACCTGCACGACCGCCCGGTTACCTGCAGCAAGCAATGATCAGCTTCTGATATTCCTCTGAACGGCATGTTGCCCAGCCATACCTCTCGCTTCCAATACTTGTCCGGAACGTTCTGAGCCATCTGGTAACGTCAAGGAGACGATTTCGTTGTACCGAGGGAATTTGACCTATCCGAGTCTATAAGCTCGAGCCGACGAGATGCTATGAGTCGACTACATTTTCCAGTATGACCAAAGGGCCGTTGACGCCCCCAATTGTGTTGTATCGAATTCGAGGATGTATTGTGGTCATGCGAGGATCTAGCATTTCTGGAGCCATGGCTGGTAGGACAGGTGTTGCGGAACCGTTATCGACCTCTCCGGAAACGAACCCGAAACACAAACGTTTAATGTTGAATATCACCTGGGTTGAGGCCAATCGTGGGGTTGGAGTAAATACACTAATCGACCATGGAGCTCACCCGACGTTCTTAGTAGTGGTGGTGAGCTCTTGGGACCATGCCGGGATGTTTATGTAAGCGAACTACTTTCTCTGCTATACCTTCAGAGCTATTGTTTGTCTCCAAAATATTCCTATGCCAAATTGAAGGCGTTATATGCAAGGTCGTTGAGGTCAAAGCAGGCTTTCAGTGGACCTACCCCATGGATTAAGATATCACTCCTAGAGGGGGAGTTCTTCAGTCTATGTAACCTGGTTTCCAAACATCAACGTCGGCAACGGCGGCGAGGTTGCACCTCCACGCAGATGTTCGTTGCCTCGTCTTAGAATGTTCTGCTCTTTCGACAACTCCTTGAAGCCACCCCACATTGTCTCAACCTGATATATATTTCTGTATTTACCATGGCCTACTTCACAAGTTGCAGACCTATTCAGGTCACTGTTTGCTATGGCTTGACACTCATTTTGCTGACCATTGTCATTGTGGCCGACAATGGTGTCACTAGAGCTGTACCTTGTACCCTGTGCCCGTGACAAGGTGTACTGAGGTAAGGCAGCTGTGCTGCTCATTTTATTCCGGCAGTTATCTTCAGTGGTCTCGTGGCGGCGACGGTGAGAAGCGTGGCGTTGAACACGAGGCTTATATCTTCCTGATACGGACCAGCAACTTGGTGAACTGGACGGGATGAAGTTTCCGTTGGTAGTCCAGCTTATGTGTCACCGTCGGGTTTCCCGCATGCATAGGAGGCAGCTCATCCCCAATCTTAGACGGAACCAGCATCCTCAAAGTGCAGTCATGGCACTACTATGAGGCTCCTCGATTGCCCTGAAAAACTTTTCGTTGAAGACAATCTACACGAGATCTATCTTGTTTTCGGTGTTGATTCTCGCCTCCTAGTCAGGCACATTTTTTCAGGCGTTGACTTAACTATCATTCTATAAGCATTCGCGGCGAGATGGTCTGCCATGACCAAAAGTGCAGACTCCCTTGGATCAAGAACGTTGTCTTCTCCGATGGACTCTCTGATTCCAGTACAGGCGTGATCTAGGGCAGTCTTCCGACAATGGGCCCTATCAGCCAGCTTCCCCCTCACAAAGTATCTCCCGCTCTGCTCCCTCGTCCGACTGTGGGTACGAACGACATACTTGGAACCTATTGAGTGGAGGTAAGAGTCGTACAGGAATAACGGATTTAGAACACATTATCAGGTGAATCTGAGGGAGATTACCGCAGGGCTGATCTAGGGCAGGATGGAGATATCTGGAGACAGAAGTATATATAAGCTGGCAAAGACCGCACGTGGCGCCATTCACATGCTTCAGATGATATGACAGTGTTTGTTCGGCTTACCTTACCCTGACCAATTCATGTACCTTAACTTACATAAGCTTTTGTATCAAAACGCCGCATCGCTAAACGGTGATCGAACGCCTGCCTGCAAGCTGCATCTCGCACTCTCCACAGCTGTGTAACACCGTATTCCTAATTTCGACAAGCAAACCGAGAACCCGTTCACATTGGGACATCTGAAAAACACTGGCTCGTCCGTGGTGTCAACTGACAGAAGCCTATTTTCCATACCCATAGCGGATGTCCGCTATGCTCTGTGCAGTTGAGTTGGTGTGTCGGGGAATCTTGGAGTCTCGGCTCTTTTTGAATATGCACTTGCTACTTGTGTCGGTCTTCATGCCCGTCTTTCTCGTTCATCTGTGTTCAGAACAGGGTGTGTGATCACTACAAGCCTCTGTTGATCCTCTTGGCTGCGTCTTATATGGCGGAATCTACGGCGAAGGAGTCCGGCATTTGTGGCGAGTGTCCTTTGCTGACTACCTATATCGTCTGAACTTGACAGCTTCGGCCTGGTCCGGCGATCATTATGGCAATTGCAGACAAGGTACAGCCAGCCATTACAGGCTCGATGTTCGCCCTTCCCAGCAGGGACATGTCCAAATGGACTTCGGTATCCAAATACAATCGACTTGGGGGCTTCTGTCCCACCAAACCTGACAGTCTAGGCATCATACAATGTCATGTACACTCAAGGGAACAGCCACAAGCCTGCAGAATAGCTTGTTCACTGCTATGATCTATCAATTTCATATTCCCGGACTTTGAGGCTGGAGTCAAGACTATGATGTATATAACATGTTGCTGCGTCCTCTGGATTTCTCATCGTTGCTTGAGCAGGTGCACATAGGCGCTTGAATTTCGGTCATAGTCGTTGTTAGATATCTTTTGTACTATAGAATCGGCACCATGTTTTCATTCCTACCTATTCTCCTCGCCTTCGCCCAAATGGCTGCCGCAACCACCGTCACGTACAGCTGGGATATCACTTGGGTAATGGCGAATCCGGACGGTGCCATGACGAGACCCGTGATCGGTATCAATGGCCAGTGGCCGTGCCCGACCATCAATGTTGCCGTTGGGGACCGGCTTGTGGTCCACGTCAACAATAAGTTAGGCAACGAGTCCACCGGTATCCACTTTCACGGACTCTATCAGCAAGGAACAGCAAATATGGATGGAAGTGTCGGCGTCACGCAGTGCTCAATACCACCTGGGTCGAAGTTCACATATGATTTTAAGGTTATTACTGGGCCAGACTGAAAGCAATTGTCCGCTCAATTCTTTGCTGACATTGAGTGCAGATCAATCAGTCCGGCACGTACTGGTATCATGCACATAACAGGGGCCAATATCCTGATGGCCTTCGAGGACCCCTCGTCGTTCATGATTCTGCTTCTCCTTACAAAGACCAGTACGACGAAGAAATCATCCTCACCGTGTCCGACTGGTACTACCAGCAGATGCCCTCTCAGATTAAAACTTACCTCTCCCACTCGGAAAATGAGTCGGGCGGGATGCCAACTCCGAATGCAACCCTCCTCAACGATTCCCAGAATATCAAATTCAACTTCAAACCGGGGAAGACTTACTTGGTCCGGATCATCAGCATGGCGGCGTTCACGACTCACCTCGTCCATTTCGACCAACATCTGATGAAGATCGTGGAGATTGATGGCGTCTACACTGAGCCTTCAGTAGCGGATAGTCTCGCCGTCACCTCCGCTCAGCGTTACAGCGTGCTGATCCAAGCGCGTAACAACACCAACCAGAACTTCGCGTTCTCAAGTACCATGGCTCCGCAGCAATTCGCCTCGCCTCCCGTAGGGGTTCAGACGACCGTTTACGGGACATTGGTGTATAATGATATGAAGCCAATGCCTCTTTCTTCGAATTCAACTGCCCTGCCCAAGTTCAACGTCACGGATGATTTCGGTCTGGTTCCGACAGACCACCAACCCTTGTTGGGTCCGGTGGATCACAGGGTGACCTTGAACGTCAATCTCGTGACGATGAATGGAACCAACAGGTCAGCCCGCCCCACTGCTCAATTTGCTCACGCCAATATACTGATTGCCATGCGTATAGGGCGACTTTGAACGACATTACCTACCTGATGCAGAAGGTGCCGTCGCTCTATACAGCGTTGAGTGTCGGCAGCGACGCCCAGAATCCCGCCGTCTACGGAGTAAACGCCAACGCCTACGTCTTGAAGCATAACGAAATCGTCGAGGTCGTGGTCAACAACCTCCACGCCGAAGCCCACCCTTTCCATCTCCACGGCCATCAGTTCCAAGTCGTCGCAAGATCGCCCCCAGACGCTGGCATCTACGACGGCAACTCGGCCAACTTCCCCACCGTCCCCATGCGTCGCGACACCGTTGCCGTCTTTGCGAACGGCTACCTCGTCCTGCGCTTCAAGGCCGACAATCCAGATAAGTACCCTGCACATCCCCCATCGATGACTCGTGCGCAAGCTGACCGACCATGCACGCGTCTGGCTCTTCCACTGCCACGTCGAGTGGCATGTCGAGGCTGGCTTGTCGGCGACCTTCGTCGAAGCGCCGGAGATCCTGCAGCAGACTATCAAGACTCCACCGGATCACCTGCGCGTGTGCCATGAGGATGGAGTCTTGACGCAGGGCAATGCTGCCGGCAATACTAAGAATCATCTCGATCTGACTGGCGCCAATACCGCCATTACGACCAATCCTTCAGGGTACGTTATTGTCTCCAAGTCTACTGACGTCCTGTCGTGTCACGCTTTGTCGGTCTCTCGCTTATGCTAACGTGCATGTGTGTACAGGGCCTTATGGTCGCCGCCATCCTCTTACGGAAGATCACTACGGACCCGGCCCCTGTCGCAGTAATAATTGTTGTCTGTATTACAGCTCTTCGCAATCAGGATTCTTCCATTAGGCGGCTTTGAATGGCGATCTGTTCATATGGGGCGATTTGAGGGGCGCTACATAGATTCCTTGACAATATTCTGGATCTAATGTTCGGGCTAGTCGGGGTCCTTGGGGTTATGCATCTGGAGAGCATTGTCCACATGCACATAGAGTATTGGTATCTTAGCCGGGTTTCAATGTACAACTACCTACATCACACTTTCCTGATGGTAGCGAAACCGCGTATAGGAACAGAGAACCCGTCATGACCTCATCCGTAACATTGGCAGTGAAGCAAGATCTTGTGCCACGCCATCTCAATCTCATCTAGATCTGGATCAAAGTCACCGATTCGCGATCTACCCGTCGCGTGTGCCGGAGGTGCAGGGTCCTGTCAGGTGGGTGTGGCGGGCTTCGGAGAGCGAGGGAGATGTGGCGCACTTGACTTTCACAGACACATATGTGTAGAGAGAGATCTTGCATGTATATTTAGTTGGGTTCGATTGTGGGGTATCGAGATGGGATATTAGCTTCGCCGAACAAACGACAGTTCAGATGGAGACGTCGGGGTTTGGCTGGGGGAGTGTGTTCAGGACGGAGATAGGGACAGGGTTGGTTGATGCTGATGCTGGTGTGATGTGAGGAGGGGGAGGGCATTCAGGAAGGCTCTTGTATAGGGAAATCCTATGCAGTGAGGGACTTGGTAATAATGGCATAGGTACTGGATGGTCAGGGTAGTAGGGGTCGGTCTTGGCCGTGAATAATATCATGACCAACTCTGAAGTGACAGATGCCCTACCAGATTGATTAGATCAGATCGGTTTAAGCTTACTCTAAGCGAGCGATGATCTGCAAGGATGAAGGACTGAACAGTCAATCCGGGATGGCGTCATCACATGTGTAAACATTTTAACTTAGGGTTTGCAGATCGCAACTTCCTCCGAGTGCTCTTCTTCATGTACTGCTACCACGTACACAGACGCGGACAACTAATACACATTTAATCTCTTAACAAGCATAATCAGTCACTGAACATCGAGTACCTTGCAGATTCCTGAGCAAACAACCCATCCAAGGAAATCTCAGTGTTGTACATCCGCCATGCACAATCGATAAATTCCACACGGCAGAACTCGCCAATTCTTACTCCGTCCTGGGTCCGCATCCACAAACCCGTCCGACACCAACAATGAACCAACACTCCCCCCACGCCGACCTCCCAACCCTATCATCCACCTCCCCCATCACCGCAACCCGAATCCAACAGCAACCACCGCCCTCCCAGACCAACACAACAACCACCCACCCCCGTCGTCGCCGCATCCTCCACCCCGATAGCCCACACCCCCACACCGAACCGACCCCCACCGAACTCCGCGACGCCGCCGTCCGCAGCGCCAAGCTCAGCATCCGGTCCAAGCTGCGCGAAGACTGGGAATGGGACCCGGCCGCCAGCCTGCTGCACCGACTGCAAGACTGCGACCCTTCCTCCACTTCCAATTCCACCAACCCCCACCCCAACGGCGCCCACAACAACAGCCTCAACAATGACAACAATGACAACGACGACGACGACAACACCGTCTCCGACTCCGACTCCGACTCCGAACTCGACCCCCCCACCCAACCCACCACCTGGCGCGAACGCGAACCCGACTCCAGCGAGGCCTCCTCCACCACCACCACCGACCCCCCGCCGCCCCGCCACCAACACGCCACCCCAGACTCCCTAACCACCCACCTCCTCGCGCGCAAACGCGCCCGCCGCCTCGCGCTCGACGACGAGATGCGCTGGAACGACGGCCTGCGCACCTACGTCCTGCGCCGCGACGACTGGACCGGTGGACGCGTCAAGGTCGTCCGCCACCTTCTCCCCCCATCTCCATCCCCGCTCTCGGCTTCGAATCCTACGTCTTCCTCTCCCGCAACCGCAACCGCGCCCCCGCCCACGCCCGCGACCGCGACCGCGACCACGACCCTAGCCATCAAAACCGAACTCGTCCCCCTCGCGCCGCCCCTCCTGCCGCCTACGCACCCCATCCGCGCCACCATCACCCCGCTCACGTACCCGAGCATCTACAGCAAGGTGGTGGTGCAAGGGCTCGCGCCTACCGTGCCGGTTAATCTGAGGGATGTGACGGGCGCGTTGGTTAGTGGGTGGAAGGAGGATGGGTTGTGGCCGCCGAAGAGTATGGTGGTTGAGGTGGGGGTCGGGGTCGGGGTTGTGGGGAGGAGAAAGGGCGAGAGGGAGCGGGGAAAAGGGGAGAAGGCGGAGAGGGAGCGCGGGTTGGCGAAGGGGGTGGGTGCGGTTAAGCGGGCTTTGGGGCTGGGGCTGGGGCTGGGAGGGGGGGTTGGTGGGAATGTTGAGGGGGGTGGTGGGCGGTAGGGTGGGATGGGATGGGATCGGTGTAGATTCGTGGGAGATGAGATGGGATGGGATAGACGCTGCATGGGTCTGGAGTTGTCGACTTTCCGGTTACGTCGCACGGTTGGCTATCGTTTGGAGGGAGGGCATTGCTTAGCGGCGCGCCACTGTGCTTGCTGCGACTTGGTGTTCACCATCTGCGCTCGTTTTGAATGAGGAGAGTAGAGGAGAGCATCGGAAAGGATAGCACCACATCGTGTAGAATAGCATAGACCCGTCTAGACTCGCATAGCATAGACTCGCATCGCATCGCATCGCATCGCATCGCATCGCCGCATGCTCCTCTACCTACCTTACCTAACACCATCCCCACACAGCACGCCACCGCGACTGAATACAAACTCAAGTAACGGTTACTAAGTACACGACAGGTCCCCGACGAGTCGAATCCGGGGAGAAGACAACTCCGCTCCCGCACCCACCTACACACCAGCCTACCCAGAAACGCCAACCAATGCCGCTCCGAAAGCCACATGCGCGCTACACATGCGCAAAAAGCGCCGTCCGTAACCCATCCAGCTCCACCACCCGACACCGCTCCCCGAGAAAGAAGGCTAGAACACGACTCCATCCTCCTCCTCCCCTCTAGCACTAAGCAGCCCACTTCTCCCTCCCCACCCCATATCACCCTCCACCTCCCCAAAAGAACTCATCCCCCGCACCATCTCCCCCAACTCCCTCACCACCCCTAAAACCCGCTCCCTCTCCACATCCAACGACTCCAGCCGAACGCAAACCTCCCGCCTCACGCCCCCTCTGAGCGCGAAATACCGCCCCTCGTGCACGACCCAATTGGTCGACAAAGTCTTCCGCAGTTCCGTGCTGGCGAAGTGGAGGGTTTCCGGGAACTTGGACGAGAGTGGCGGGAAGTCGAAGTCGACCGAGATGGGTGTTGACGAGTCGTCTTCGCCGTCTTGTTGGGTATGTCGAGGCGCGAGGTGGTCGACGACGAAAGCAGCAAAAGAGGCGATAGCGCGTATACACTCCACAGCGCGCGTTGCGTTGCGCGTGAGGCGGTGGATGTAGTTCAGGGACGGGAGGGTGGCGGTTGTTGTGGAGAGGAGATCTGCGATCGTCGTCAATGTCGCGGGGTGTTCGAGCTGCTCTGGGTGATCGACGAGGTGTTGGAGAGCCTGCCGGATCGTGTTCAGAAGAGTCGTGGTCATGGATACGAACGAGTCGGTGCTTGCGGCATCAGCGCCATCGACGTCTTCTAGGATATGGCCGTACATGCGCTCCAAAGCGTGCAGGATGGGTTTCGCGAGGAGCCAGCCGGTTGGAGGATCGAACGCTGAGCTGATGTAGGCGGGGAAGACGGCCTCGATGAGGAAAGAGCGCAGGGTGGGGTTGGTTGTGCTGCCTGCCTCGAAGGCGTCGGTCATGGATAGGTACAGTTGCTCCACGAGGTAGGGTTGCTGAGTTTCCGCTGCCGCTCTCTCCGTGACGGTTTGGAGAAAGGCAACGAGCTGTTTTGGGGTTCGGGAGTCTCTGAGTCGGACGCCGTAGCTTTTCATTCGCCCGACAACATATGCGGGGTCTGTGGCTGGAAGGGGAAAGGCGCTGGAGTCGGTGAAGAACTTGTCAATGGGGCAGATGTCGGAGATGTGCTGTTGTAGGAACTCGATGACGCGGTGGACAAAGTCCACGTACGCCCCCCAGACGGATGTGCTGTGACCTAGTTCTTGGTAGTTACTCTTCATGCTGGCCATGAGATGCTTCAGGAGGTCTCTGGACTCCTGGAGAAGAACTGAATAGTGAGGTCGGTCGTGGATCCTCACTTCCACTAGATTTTGGCGCATGTTGGAGAGGACGCTGGATATGAGAGACAACCTCCGAACTCGGAACTCTGTTGCTGATATGGAATAATGTCCATCATTGGAATCGACGTAGAATGGTAGATTTGCGAACAATTCGTTGCTCGGATCCACATTCAACAGAGCATTGGTTAGACGGTGTTGGAACTTGAGTAAAGACTCCCTTTCGACCAGGCAAGACATCCAGAGATGTAAGAACACGGATTTGTTGGCCTCATAACAGCTCGGATCCTCCTCGATAATCCTGGACATGAAGTAAGCCTTGTATTTTCGGCTCTGCTCGGTGTTTCGAAGTGAGTTCCAAGATTCCGGGCTGTATAAGCCGACGTAGTTGTTCCATTGCTTCATGTTTTTCGAGACCGAGAGCTGGGCCACGCTGGTCCAAGTATCGATGACCTTGACCAAGATCAAATCATCTGGCGACGCATCTGCGCCGAAGCAGTTCGAAAGAAGTCGTGCAAGACCATCGTATACAGTACTGTGTAGATGCTCAATAGCCTCGTCCACTGGGCTTGTTTCAGCGACATTCTCGAAGGCAGACCAGTCTCCATATTCCTGACTGTCCTCGCTTGCTTGTTGAACTGCATTCGATGCGCCACGATCTCTGCATAGTCGTGTATATTCCAGAACAATATCCAACGCCTGCAAAACGAGAGAGTTCACCCTTGGCTGCTTCACATCGAACATTTCAAAAACTGCCACAGTCGACGCTATGACTTGTCAGTCACTTGAGAGTCACTGCAACTAGTACGGATTGTACTTACCCTTGGATAACAATGCCTTGGCAAATGCCGCACTTCGACATGTGCTCAAGGCAGCCTTCAGGGATTGCAAGGCGTCGCTCACGACAGCCTCGACCTGCCGCTGATTTGTAGCAATGGTAGACTCGAGAACTTCTCTGGTGATGAGTATATTCCTCGTACTCGCCGCAGATCTGGATTGTGACTCTGCTTCACCTCGCGCCAGACTGTGTTGTAAGAGCATTTGCTGTGTAAAGTCTTCGTGCCATGTTGCAAATGGCACCAGCGATGCTGCAGGTTCGTCCGTGGAAAGCTGGAATCTGTTCAAGTTCGACCACGCCCGGATGTTGATGTGACACGCTTCTTTGTGGGAAGTCCCGGGATGTACGAGGTTACGGATAACGTCCAATCTCGGTCGGAATCCAGGTGGAGATGCCCAGTATATCGTACATAGCAAGTCATGGTGGTTTCGTAAGGCCTCAAGGTCTTCCTGACGGACTGGTTTGTCCTTGGGGTGCAACCTGCCATGATTGGGCATCAAGCGCCAAGCAATGTCTCGAATCTTCTTCTCTGGGTAAACATGTCTCATCCCTTTGAGCCCCGTCCCGATGATCTTCAGCAGGATATGATAACAACGATCGTCGGCATCGGGCTCCAAGCCTGGATCTTTATTGAGATCCTGGATGAAGCGCGGAGACCTGTGACTCTCTTCATGGCGCAGGTGGGCTAGATTGTTGTGCGCGAAGAAGTCAAACAAAGTGCCGATGATGACCTCGCACTTTCGCCATCCCCAGCCTTTGACGAGATGGAGGCACCGGTGGAACAAGGCTCGTAGATAGCTATTGAAAGTAGCAAATTGCTTGTCTGGGTTCGCCTTGTAAAGGTCGAGAACGTCGCTTACCAAGGGCTTGACCACGGCCCATCCATCAACAGATGTTCGAAAACGACGGCCAACTTCCAGGATGCCCGAATCATCGAATTCAAGTAGTGGCAGGAGAGTGAACACTTCATACCAAAGTGATTCGAGGGTCTGCACATTAGTGAGTGCAGCAGGCTTGTTTAGCACAATGTTCCGATGAATGAAGTCCCAGATTGATGCGTTTGGTAGGCTGGCTTGCTGCAATACGTGATGGGTTATCACTAACGCATCCAAGCTGGCATTTCCTTCACGTATACCTGCTTCCCGTTTCGCATGGTGTCTGTTGTCTTCTAGAAAAGTCCGAAGCGATTGAAAGCCTGAGCTATAGATCATAGACACTGCGTCGTATGCAACACTTTGAACGCTATGCTCGGCTTCTGTCTTTAGGGACGCGTCGACCACCTCGTGTAAAGCAATCTGCCGAACCTGATTGACAAGCACTAGAGTATAGGCTGCAATTCCGATCAAATGCTCTTGGAAAGACGCCAGTGCCGCTGTCTTATCTTTGGTGAGGAGATGTTGACTAGCTCTTAGCTGGTCTGCGAGGATGCTGAGAAGGCCGATGCATCTCCTCGTAAACGAAGAGCGGTCGATAGGGTCAATAAAGCTGAGAGTTTGATTGTAGTACCGGACGATGAATCGAATAAGGCAAGTTACTTCTGTTAAGGATGCGCAAGCACTTCCGCCCTGGTGTATGCTAGACGGAAGCTGCCCTTCGATGCTGGATAATGATCGCACAACCCAGTCAAACGCCCAACCCAGCTCTGACGATACATTCTCGTTCCATACGCCCCATTTGAAAGTTTTGTCGTCGAGTCCATGAACGGTGACCCCGGCAGGAACATCCAAGTCACGAGATCTGGTGAACTTGAGGCTTTTGGTAAGTTCGCCGCTACCAATAAAGGTGCTCTCGTGGAAGAACGTGCCCACAGCGAGCGGTGCAATGTCGAAATCAGTAGTATATACGGTACCGAAAGGTGCCAATCCATATAACTTTGCCCGGTTGTCATCTTCAGGTACATCCTCACAGTAATTCGTATTTGTCTCCTGACCACAGATTGGGACAACAGGCTGGCGAAACTCAAAAGCATCGGCGTCGAGACGTCGAGGACGTCTTTTTCGTGGTCGATAAGCAAGTCGTGACGGATCTCGAACGTTTTCTTCCTGTTGCTTCCCAGACTCGATAGGCTGTTGTGGGGAATATAAAGGCCGTGCGATCCCTGGCTCCTCAGCCGCCAAGAACCTGGCCAACGGAAGACTAGGCAGAATTGATCCATGACTGGTACGAGCAGATAGGAGATTTCTTCGGGCCAACGTGTTTTCAATATTCGTCCCAGCAAGACGACCAGACTCTCTTGATTCGAGCTCTGCAAGTCGTGGACCATTCAACCTCTGCAAAGAAGAGAGAAGTCTTCCTTGAGCCTTTGCGGTATTCTGTACACGGGGATGTGGTAGTCGTGCGTTCCTGCTACCTAGAGTACGGGTATGAGACAAGGTTTTTGGCCCTGACGTTTGCTTCTTTACAGCCGAGGTAGTCGTAGGGTGTGTAGCTAGGTCATGAGCATTAGGTAAGGTAGACTTATTGCTCACGGCATGTGTGATTTCAGACTGTTCGGGGGAGGCCCGGACGCTGGGGGCTAGATTTCTGTTGCCAGACACGGATTGGAGCGGTTCCCGAGAGTGCGATATATGGACATGATCGGTGGATCCTTGCGGTCTGGGGGCTATTGTCCCTTCACGCCAATCTCGCAGAACACTCCGCACGTCTTCCGTATCGTCTCCGTTCCCCAGTCGTATGAACTTTCGGCTGGGGCTATGTCTCCCCTTGTCCCTTCTAGATCGAGCTTGACGGGTTGCAAGCCTGATGAACTGAGGAATAGCACCCTGCTGCGGCGACACGGTGGGTTGAGCATCGAGCACACTCAACTTTGGTACCACTGGTTTGCTTTTTCTTGACTTACGACTCCTTGAGGGATGAGCAATCGATAGATGTTCCGTAATCTGCGGTTGGTGCGAGAGCTCAGATGTTGTATGTGCGAAGAGATGATGACGGGTAGAGTTATGCCGTACATTTGTGGCTCTTCTTCCTTCTGAAAGCCTTGTTTGTCGCTTCTTTTGGGGATGCCCTGTAGCTTTCCTTCGTGGTACATTCGGTAGCATTGCGTCGATGCGATTATCTTCCTCGACCTCGCCGAGCACCATCCCCAGCTGCGAGTCCTGGTCACCTCTTGAACGCATAGTTCTGTCTCCGGCATGTCTCGAATTATTGTTGTCTTCGGAAGCGGATTCATCAGAATCATCAGAGATAAGTACAGCGGCGAATCCTTCATGCTGTGGCAATGGGCTTCGATGCCTAGGTATAGACACTCTTCGAGCCACGCCTCGATGAAGTTGGGTTCTACTCGGTGAAGGGCTGCGATGAAATGGTCTTGAATTAGTCTCCGGCCTTCCGGCTTGTGTCTTGAGGTCAAGCCTGAGCCAAGATGCTGGTAACACCCCCCTAATTTTGCGCTGAACTCGCTCAAGTTGATGAGCCTGGCCCCGGTCCGAGGCTGGCGTCGAGGACCTCGAAGAGGGTGCTGATGTTGTTGGCGGTCGCGTAGGAATGATATCTTCCGATTCCGAATCCTCCGAGAGTTCTATGACTGGTCGTCTTTTTGGCTCTGAAGATGTTGCCGGCGTCTGAGGCCGCACAGGTGTTCGAGAATCAGGAAAGCGAAAGAGGCTAATCGGAAGCTCATTGGATCCATGTGAAGACAAACTTCCAGAGGGCGGCGGAGATGGAGGGATCTCAAAGATGTCATCGGCGTCTAGCATGACTGTATCTCTTCCCGTCTCCCTGCCGATACTGCTGCGAGTGGCGTTGGTCGCACCTTGCGAGGCACTTTGTTGTCTCCGGCCATACTTATGGCATGTTTTCCGACGCTTGTGACCATCTCTGATTGCATCAGACATGGGACCTCGAAGTAATGAATCGACATCGGGAAATTCCTCCCCATCAGCAAGCGGGTCTGGCGAAGCAGGCTCATCAAGCGGAGAATTGTCCATATGACGTTGAGGGTCACGGTGACTCGCAAAAGGAGACGATGGGACTTCGAACAGCGAATCCACCTGATGACTCTGAGAGTGCTGGGTGTTATGGATTTCAAAGTCTCGCTCTTGCGATTCCGTGTCTCCTGACCCAGCCTCTACCTCGGCTTGGGTTTGAGTTATACGGAGTGGTTTGACGCCTCTAGCCTTGAGGAACTGCCGATACCGCTCACTTTCCAGCATGTAAGGGTGAACCTGAATCGGGTTCCTCTGCCTGAGAGCGCGAGCGGGTGGCCTCGATCTCACTATCTCCACTGCAATGACTCGTCGAACTTGTTTCGTATCTCGTTCCGGCTGTAGAATACTACGCGATCCTGTCCCGAACTCGGAACTTTGCAGTGCTGGCGCAGTTTCCCACGGAATCGGAGACGGCGACACGTTATGCAGGAGGCGCTCCGTGGCTGGCGTAGATGGGAGCTCTGTGAGCGGAGAAGTCGAACGACTGCTCACAGACTTTCCGTCACTCTTGTGTATTGTCGTAAACTCTTCGTCACGGTCCGTGGCTTGCTGAACCAGTTCCGCCCGGATATCCTCAGCTGTTGTTCCTTTATCGCTCTCTTCGAAAAGAGTTGTAACTTCCTCCCATTGATCCCCATCGTCTGCAAGAGGTCCACGAGCACGAATCTGTTCGGCACTGCCCGAGGAGTTCGACAAGGGCTGAATCTTTTCCAAAGCTAGTTCCTCAGTGGGAACCACCGATATAATCCGACCATTGCCCGCGGCTGATATTCTGGGCGAGGTAAGAGGTAGTCCGCTCGAGGGCCTTCGAACATCCTCCGAGACAGGCAAATCCTCAAGGGCTATCGGCACATCTTCCTCCCCATCCGCACCCTCGCACCTCTCCCCTCCATAGCCAGCATCATACGAGACACCACCATCCAACCCAGACCGTAACTCCCAACTCTCACCAACATCTCCATCATCCTCATCCTCATCGTCCGAGTCCAGAACAAAGCCACAATCCCTCCATCCAGCCATTTACCACACCATGCATACCGTTTCGTCACCCACCACAACGCCCTGACATCCGATCTCTCAACCAAATCGATAAGGTAGTCGGTTTGTGCGTTAACGTTACTCGTCCAGAAACCAAAGTAACGCGACTTGTGGGGGGTAGGTACTTTACGCGACATCGCTACCTTCACTAGCGCGCTTACAGACACCAAGTCACATTACCGCCCTCGATAAACCCTCTCCCGCCGCTTGATTGGGTCATCTCCCTCACCCCCCCAATCCCCAATGCCATGAGCAAGAGCCGCGGTCTCCTCCCCCTAGCTCTAGCGATCGCATTCGGCATCATTAACGGTAACCATCCCCTTCCCCTCCCTCCACCACCCACCTCATCTGACCTCTTACCAGGCGTAGCGACCTTCGGCCCCGCCTTCAAAGACCAAGCACGAGAGAAACTCGAGAGGAAACTGTAAGCGCGCAAGACAGATGTCTGGCGACTGGGGAGACTGAGTTTTCTGCAGGAAGGAGGCAGAAGGCGCCGAAAGCGCAAAAAGCGCTGGCGTGCCGCAGGAGGTGAAGGCTGTTGGGCATGGGGAGACGGTGAAAGGTGCGGAAGCGCCAGGTAGTGGGCGGGGCGATAGTGCCGCGTCAGAGAACGAGTCGTGGCGGTTGGTGGGGGGGGGGAGGGGTGGTGCTGAGGCGGCGAGAGACGCTGGGGAAGGAGGCGGGGAAGGTTTGCTGAGGGGAGGGGAGAGATAAGGAGGGGGTTTGGTGAGTAAGGATTTGGGTGGGAGATGAATGGGCAACCTTGTTCGGAGCGAGATCGATTATTGTGATATAGGATCGCTGTACATATCCATATCAATGGGACCGTTCAACCTAGCCCAGGTTGCGTTGTTACCTGCGAGGTCACTAGTGGTGCGCTTTCCGAGCCTGCGGACTAGGAAATGGAAACGATCAGGAATGTTCCATAGAAGTATAATTCTACAGTGGCTCAATCCTAAATATCAATACAGAATGCTATGCTTCGCAGAACAGATCTGATATATACACAAGTGTCTGTCCGCGTCCGGCAAGCCTGGGTACGTTAGCAACAATATAATATTATACATAAGCCTCTCGTAATTGAAAGAGGTCCAGCCTCTTCCCTATGCCTCGCCGACCCGGTCAACCGTGCAGAGGCTGAGCAGCTATCGCTGGACAAGGAGGGATTTGGCCCGTTGGATCCCGCGGTGTGTTCGCGGCCGTACAGCTCCCATACCTGACCACAGCCTGGTTGTTTTTCGCCGCGTTGGGGTCGATGACCGGATAGTATGCAATGAAATTTTGCAGCGGTCCATCCTTTCCGCAGCCGTTTTTTTTCCAGGACTGCTGCTTCGTGCCGTGCACGACCATCAAGCTGTCCTGTACCGTCATGCCGCAGACTAAACCGGGGGGACAGAGTTCGGTGACGGTGACGGATTCGGCTTTGGACGTCGATACGGCTATGCCCATGTTCAACATGCCTTTGACCATAGGACTGGAGGGAAAGATCTGAGTCAGTAGGAGGACTTGGAGGAGTGGAAGGCGTGGAGAGGCTAGGCTTCCTTACAAGTCTATAAACACGCCTGCACTCGCGTCGAGGGTGACAGTGACCGAGTATGACTGCGTATATGCTTGATTGCAAGGCGCGCCTGGGTGTAGTACGTACGTCAGCCGAGGATGCTACAGTAACTTTCAGGCAGAGAGAATTCTCATACCAACATAGGAGGTGCACGTAGATCCGGATACGAGGTGAGGAGGACTCAAGATCTGACTTCCGACGAGATTGGTGTATTTGTCCTGCTTCATCATGTCGCAGGTCAACCAGCCAAAGCCAGAGTCCGGCATCGGTCTTGCCATGGTCCCTCGGGCGACGACCAGAATCGCCCACAGAGACAACAGGTCGATCATACTGGCAAGCGCTCCTCCAAAGGCGAGAAGAATAAATAGGAAATCGAGAAGCTTAGGCTGGCAAGAGAGCGATAGTCGTACAAGATTATTAGTAGTATGGCGAAATGAAGGAGATGGAGAGAGGCATGAGTGCGATTTATGCTCTGGAGAGTAGCTGAAACGGGTGACAGGAAAGGACGGTGAAGGAAATGGTGATATCAGTCTCAGTTATAGGGAAAGACCAATCGATGCTGAGGATTGCCACGGTACGACGTATTAGAGGATCAAACCCTGAGATCTGAGCCGGTCGGCCCGTGGTAGCCTGCGCCTTGCATGGCAACAGAGGACAGAGCACTCCCCCTCCTGGTTCCTCCTGAGAGTCCGTTAGGTAGGGCTATCAAACGCCGGCGTGCACATGGCTTGCATAGCCTGGCATGGCTTGCTGACACTCCATGCGTCGATCACCGGTTCTCTATACCTCTATCTCGCACAATCACAGCCACCCCCCCATCACCATTCCGTAATATTGAAACGTGGGTGGTTTAAAAAAGGGTAGGTTCGAGTTTGGTTCTGGTACACAAAGCGGGACAGTGTGGAAGTGATTGATGCGCTTGAAGGGACTGCGCTGCGCCGTACCGTATTAATAGCCTGGTAGTACAGCTTTGTACCTGGCTTACGTAGATCCACGTCTCAGTACATATAGGTACCTCCCACAGGTACCTTACTGTACCTTCGTACCTTACCTAATCCAGGGACAGCTGCACATGGTGCCCTTCGATACGGTTTCCACGTTGCTTCGACCGCTGCTTCGACCGCTGCTTCGACGGTTGCTTCTAACTTACAGGGTCTGAGAGTTCAGGTACCTGTGATTCAATCGTGCATGTGACTCGTATGGAGGTACCTTACCGTAGACCTGAAACAGCAACATCAGCCTCCCACGTGACACGTTCAGCTTCACTTGGAGATGATAGGTAGGTAAGATACCATAAGCATAAGGTAGATAAAAGAGAGGACCCACTCTATACCTTACCGGACCTTCGGCACCGTGGCACGGTCACGAAGGAGTCAATGAAGCCGGACCCCGCACCGTGCTTCCATAGGGTATGATCAAGTGACTGCTTATATGCATAAATGCATAAGGTACAAAATAAGGTATTCGTTCACGATCAATGAGAAGACAAACATCTGCGGCTTACCCTACTAAGGGTATAGTAATGAGACGATAATATAACAGAGTTCGCGTGGGGTCAATAAGTGGACATTATCAGGACCAAACAACATCAGAAACTTTCACCGCCTGGGTAGCAAATCCAACCTTAAACCCGACCTAAGGGAAGTAGATAGAGAGGAGATCTGGGTGACAGCCAATCCATCAAGCCAGTTTGATCCAGCTGAGCATGGTCGCCTTATCCAGCATCGGCGTCTCCATGCGCAGCACCGTTTCCTTGTAGAGACAGTTCGTCGATCGTTCGTAGTGGCACATGACCACCCGCAACATGCCGCCTTCTCGCCCGCAGATCAACGCCACCGACGGAGGCCTGACCGCAGAGAACACACTCACCGTCATCGTGCCCGTGTCGATGAGCGTGAACAGCCTGTGTCCCGGAGGCAGCGGAGGGGTGGGCGAGCCGGGCTTCTCGACAAAGTCAGGCCCTCGCCCCACCCTCTCCTCGTTGTCGCGTTGGCCGAGAAGGCTGCTGGAGGGGGCGTAAGAGAAGCGATGGGCTTCGTCGCCGAAAGTCATGCGCTCGAGGTCCTTGATGGGCATGGTGCCCTCGAACCCGATAAGCCAGGCTGAATGACCCCACACTTTGCCTCCGTACAGCATCTTCACCGACCACGGCGCAGCGAAGACAAGTATAAGGCCAATGACAAGAAGGATGGCTCCGGCCGCATCCCCCTGACTCACGATAATAACTCCAATCAAGAGCCATAGTGGACCGGATCGCAGGCTGATGGCTCCGAAGAGTTTCTTCCATGTGGTACGACCGAGGTACTCGATACGTGGTATGTCTTTCCAACGGATCGAGACTGCTTTGCACCCGTCCAAGATGACCTCGCGGTCGTTCGAGACACCAGCGACCTGGCACAGAGGTTCTATGTCCCAAAGGTTCGCTCCAAGATGGTCTTGAAGCACGAACGAGCTGTGATGCGTCGCTTCCGGATCTGGCAACATTGACACCATGCGCTCCACGATACGGTCGCTGTCGTTCGCAAGAGACAGCCGTGCCAGAGCCTGGAACAAACTATCGGTAGGATCCATCCGAGGCCGGTAACGTAGTAGAGCCATCAGCGCGTATGCCACATCGGCTTGCGTCCAGGTGCTTTGAAGCTTTTCAGGGTTCTGGTACTGTCGACGTATCAATGCCTCCAGGGCCAGCGTGATCAGCTCCAGCCGACTAAGGTTGAGGAGGCCGGTGTAATGTTCGGCCAGCAACCGCGTCGTTTCATGGTCTTCCCAGACCTCATCAGCCAGCTCAATCTTACTCCGCTCCAGGCTTTGCTCCGTGGTGGCAAACTTGATCAAGTCCGACGTGGAGAGCAACGCCTCCGTCAAGGTCCACATGCGCTGGCCCCATTCCCTCATTCTTGTCAACGACACGGCCGTGTCAGGCAGGACGACCACGATCTGTCGGGCTCCACGAAAGACGTCGCAAATCCGATGCACGTCTTCGGAGAGCTCGGGCTGTGTGGTCGCTCGGCATCGGTAGTCTAGCCAGTACGCGTCAACCCCGGCTTCGAGAGCCATCGTCTCGGCGAGACGCTCGACCTGACTGCATTTGCCCGAGGGGTCCTGCGGGAAATGGGAGCCCGTGTAACTGATACAAATGTACGGTTGACCCGTACCACTGCCTAGCTCCCAACTATCGCCCTTCTTCACCATCAATTTTCGAGGGGCGAGGAGACGCTCCAGGTTCCCGACGACTTGATACACATCGCCTTTGTGAGCGACCTTCTCGGCAGCTAGTGGATGTGCGTCGAGACGGTTCCGGGCATGTTTGGGATACTCCCACGACCGGCCAGGAAACGGGGGATAGGTAGGCTGAAAATTGCGGGATCTGGTGAACGGCCAAGAGACGAGGAAGAACTGCAGCGGGATAGTGACGAGCACTTTGCCAATCAGGAGAAAGATCTCCTCGGCTTCACCGTCACGAGCCAATTTGCTGCCTTTGAGCGCCCATTCGGAGAGTCGCAATAATGTGGGCGCATTTCCTCCGAGTCTCGTTCGACGCCAGTCTCCAGGAGGGCGTTGAGATGCCACATCGGTAGCTTGAACCAGCAAGCGAAAGGACTTGCCATAGGTGGGGCTGAGATAGCGAAGGAGGTCCTTCGGCTTCCACGTCTCTCGACTGAGCGTGTCACGGTGACGGAAGGTCTGAGCAGGTGGGATGGGCTGCTCACAGCCAACATCTTGGAGTCTAGGGTTGGTGAACGATTTCCACTCCCTGCTGTAATGGCGGCCACCGTCAAAATGGCGGTTGATGTCGACGACCTTGGCCATCTCTGCGGGTTACGCTCGGGTTACTACCTTGAAAGATAGCGCTCCTTCGAATTAATCAGGATGAGCGTGTTAACCAGATCGATCTTGTTACCAGGCAAGCCGTACCTTCAAATACTCTGGCCTTCGACTCGGAACCCGAGTAGCCTGCCTCGCCTCGTCCGGGACACGACATCTTAAGCCTTTCAGCTCCAGAGCCTCACGCCGAGCGCGCACTCCGAAGGATACGAGCAGCACGATAGAGTCCAGCCTCCCCCTCTTGGCATCTGCGTCTTCCCTCAACACGAGGTTTCCATACCGCCGTAACCCTGTCCGCGTTTCATACAGCAGCACCCTTCCGCACCCCAAACGGACAAGCTCCAACACCCTCTCCCACCAATCCCCACCCCCTGCCCTCGCTAACCAACATGATTGGAACCATCCCCTGCCATCAGGCCACCAAAGCCAAGACCCTCACTCTTCGCCCAGCTCCAGATGCGGAAATATCCGACGACTGTGCCATCTCGTGCGACCTGCCAAGCACGAGGCAGCGGGCACCATGGGACTTGCCGGACAAGGCTGACCATTCAGCGTCGTTGTGTCCCGCTTGGGACACGACCCTGCATGCAAGCGGGTGTCGTTGATGCAGGCATCAGGAGATTTGTCTGATAGCTGCATATTCGTTAGTTATATCTAATTTGGTGCGAGCTGATGGAAAAGTAAGGTAACTAGCGAATCAAGGTCTTGGCGTTATTTCCACAAATTGCGGGTACCTTACCAGGTAGGTACCTAGGGGATTGGGTTTCATGGGGCGCGTTTACGGCGCCATCAGCGCTTGGTAGAGGAAGCGACAACGCGCGCATTCAACATGGTTTGAAGAGGCAGGCTTGATTGATGACTTGCAACACAAGACAGTTGGGTGCAGACAGATCCACAGCAGAGGAATGAGAAAAGGTGCTCAATACTACCTAGTTGCGCTGCCCAGGCCAGCCGTTATCGTCCACTCATTCTAAATTGTGCCTGTCTACGGCTTTTATCTGTTCTACATTTCAACAGCGGCGGCCAACCGCCAGAAAACATTGCTTAATATGCATCTGTATGTGCGAAGACGCAACATGGTCTTCACATTCTCAAGCTTTTGTATCTGCTTCACGATTGTATCTTTCCTGAGCGCAACTCGGATTGCACCACGGGTATTTCGACTTTTGAAAGCGGCCTTCAAGCTCCCTTATAATATCTCCCAAAACCTTTGCCGCGATTTCGCAGCATCTATAACATCGTTCCCAGCTCGGCAGTGAGGAAGTGAAGGGGACAAGATGCCCGGGTTGAGCATTTATGTCTGATAGGGGGGCACGATGAGAGTGATCTGTTCAACGAGAGAATTTAGATCAGTTGGCTCATTTGATTGATGAGCAGAGCTGCTCGAGCTTCAAGGCACTTGCTAGAGCAGTTCGCAAGGAGAGGTTGGCGGATCAAACTCCTGGCTCTTCTCCTCTCTGTCCGAGACCGTCGGAAGCCCGAACCGTGAAGGGCCAAGGAGGGTGTCCCTTCATCGAGGTGGCGTTGCTATACCTTTTAGTCACCCTTCTCAGATACAGAAATGGGGCTTGAAGACACTCGGGGCCAATTCAGACATTTATTTCATGAAGAAAAACTCTAGACACTCGTCATTCGGCTCCAGGTCCTGTGCCGCCTCACCATTCATAATGCCATGCAAGTATGCATCCCCGACGAACTTGTAAGTTGTACGATGCGTATCGAGTATATTGTTGGGAGCGTCCGCGTCAACGGTCTTCCGAATAATGTAGGGCACTTTGCCACCGAGAAGGATGCATACCAGGTCTCCGGGTTGGGTAGCAGCTGGCGCCAAGCCAAAGTAGCCTTTTTCCGTGACGAAGAAGCGTCTGCTGAAGGTGGCGGCGCTTACCTGGCCACTTATGCTACAAATCCAGCTACCGTGTGGCATTTCGAGTGATGGTGCTCTGAATTCACCTCGAAGATGATCCAACACCCGATTCTCCCACCAGGCGTCGAAGATCGGTTTGCGAAGTGCCTTGGCAACGTAGACAAAGCGCTTGCCTTCGGTTGACCCCTGCCCAGCAATGCCAGCACACAGCGTGTGTTGGAACGCTTCGGCTCGATCCTGGCCCGTTGGATAGGCTGTGCCGGTGCGCTTGGCCGAAGCCGTCATGACCGCATCCCATTGGTGGTAGATACACGGATAATAATTTGATGCGGCAAGATAGATTTCTCCTCGCTCGCAGATAGTGCCAAAACGAAGCCCACGTAAGATAAGAGTGACACTGGCAATATCTGTACCGGGACCAACCGGGGGATCTGTCATCGGGATCATTATATTTGCCGATTTTCCAGCGCTGGTGTTATAGATCAACATGTCGCCTAGGCGCCGATTTAGATCTTGTAGATCCCAATGATTGAATCGGATATCCCAGTCCGGACACCAGGATGGCAACTGGTACGGGACATCTGCGACGACGCCGCCATAACCCAAGTCGCTTCGGGTGTCCTCGATACACCTTTGGCTGAGCACATCCAGGCTTCCGACGGCCCAGATTATGTTCATGGTAGTGGTCTTGAAGACGTCCTCAAAAGGTTTGTTGTAGTCAATGACCTCTCCGTAGATATTAGTCGTCAAGCCAAGGAAGCCATAAACATTATCGTGGGGATCGGAGGCCAGTCGATGTCTGAACCGAGCGAGGAGCTTCTCAAGCGGTATGGGAGAAACCGAGAGGTGGTCGTGGAACTCGCCGATCGCCTGTATCTCTGAGAAGAGGCTGGAGAGTTCCTTATCAACAATGATATGCGGCAATTGATCTTCGTAGTTGAAACAGCAACCTCTAGTATGCTGAAAGAAGCTTTGCGCAACAAAAAAGACTTCCTCGCCAGAGCAGTGATATTCGCCAGATGCAAAGACGAGACGGCGGGCGAGGATAGTCTCTTGCACAGTCCACACCCGCTTCCACCAAGGACTCCTAAACCAGACCGTCATGTGAAGAAGCGCTTCAAGGTTGTTCCAGTGCAGATTCTCTTTGTACATGGCGCGTATGGTTGTCATGATGCTGCTAGTGTTTTTGTCGCCCTCGCCAAGCCAAACGACGACCTGGTCAGCAGTTCGGTATATCCGCCCCATCTGTCGAACTTGGTGGTTGCGCTCCTTGATATCAGCTTGATTGATGCAGATCGAGTCAATCCACATCACGCGTTGTCTGTCCGGCAAGCGCAGGTGGCGGAGCGCCGAAGCAAGATTCTTTGTAGCACTAAATTGACTTTTCGACAGTACTATAGGCTCAGTATCGCATGGATCTCCCCAGCAGTAGGACAATGCCTCGTAGGGTGGCGGCTCATCCATAGGCGTGGTAATAAGCCTGCAGTCTATTCTGTTCTGTGAAGTGGGGTGAGGGTAAGATAATCGCCAGCCTCAATTGTGAGGTCGGTTCGCTGAAAGATGTGTAGATGGCATTCATTGTGATTCTGAAGATTAGAACTCTTTGGAACCTTATGTAACGTTGATAAGCGGACAAGACCAGGAGGAAGACGCATGCCAGGCGAGAGTAGGCCAAAGGAATATACCTCAAAGGAGCGTGGGCCAGAGGAGCGTACGTTGAAAAGGGTGTAGGCTTGTGATATCATTGCTTACTCATCTCTTACTAAGCGCCCCTATTTATGTCTTAGTCATCATTTTCTATATATACTCTACATAGCGTAAACAAATAGGAACAACTTTCTACAAACTGATTCACATCTGATAGCATCAAAGATTTGAGATATGCTTTCAAGCAGTTCTGAAACTCAGACTTCAGTCTGAGCTGATTCAATTTATATTCTGATTGTAAAAATTCTGATGCAGTAATGCATAAATTATGTATTCATTCTCTCTTCAGTGCTCATCACTACTTCAGCATTGAGACTACAGAATAAAGAAATAAGTTTTTATGCTATATTGTATGAAGAAAAGTTCTATCTTTCTTATATTGTGACATATTCAACAGCAATTCAAACTGAATCAAAATTAATTTATTAATTAATGTCTTTAATCATTTACAATCTCTCAATATAGAGCTCAACTCTATTTCTATAATGATGAATGAATTCACTATTGTTAGTCAGTCATCAGTGTCAGAAATGACTTCTTAATGTTGAAAGGATAATGGGTACTTGTGCTTTCTGCCTATCTAGTGGATCTCACGCGTCGACGTTGACTGCAGTCGACTTGGGTATCGTTCGATGGATAGCAGGAGCTCTGCCGTCTAAGGCAGGAGAA
>JAABUY010000828.1_pt1 | contig 47772 bp, 47 predicted proteins | sample 5560271 | NCBI WGS metagenome assembly JAABUY01 (sample SAMN10711886, study PRJNA513374) | rock metagenome | isolation source: Antarctica rocks | place: Antarctica: Victoria Land, University Valley | reverse complement strand
CGCCGTCAACACGGTGGAGTTCTTCGTCCACCACGAGGACGTCCTTCGGGGGACGCCGGGCGCCGAGCGTCGCCGGCTCGATCCACGGCTCGAGAAGGCTCTCTGGCGGTCGCTGCGCAGGAGCGGGAAGCTGATGTACCGGCGCAGCACAGTCGGTGCGGTCCTCGTGGCGGTGGGCTACGGCCGGTATGCCGTGAAGGGCCCGGGCGAGGAGGGCACCGTCGTGCTCCGGGGACGTCCCGAGGAGCTGCTCCTCTTCAGCTACGGCCGGTCTCGGGTGGCCGACGTCGCGGTCGAGGGGCCGGACGCCGCCGTGGCGCAGATCCGTAAGGCCCGGCTCGGCCTGTCCTGAGCAACGCTCCCGTGACGCACCGGCGCTCAGCGCACGGTGACGCCGTCGGCGCGGAGCGCGTCCTTGACCTGCCCGACCGTCAGCTCCCCGAAGTGGAAGACGCTGGCGGCGAGGACCGCGTCGGCCCCGGCCGCCACGGCGGGCGGGAAGTGCTCGACCCGACCGGCGCCGCCGCTGGCGATGAGCGGCACGTGGACCACGTCCCTGACCCGGCGGATGAGCTTTATGTCGAAACCGTTCTTCGTGCCGTCGGCGTCCATCGAGTTCAGCAGGATCTCGCCAGCGCCGAGCTCGGCGGCACGCGCGCACCACTCGATCGCGTCGAGGTCGACGAGCACCCGGCCGCCGTGCGTCGTCATGACGAAGTCGTTCGTCGGCCGGCCGTCGTCCCCGAGTCGTCGGCGCACGTCGGCCGACAGGACGAGCACCTGGGAGCCGAACCGGTCGGCGATCTCCGCGAGAAGCTCTGGTCGGGCGATGGCCGCCGTGTTCACCCCCACCTTGTCGGCGCCGGCCCGAAGCAGGCGGTCGACGTCGTCGACGTCACGCACTCCACCACCGACCGTGAGGGGAATGAAGACCTGCTCCGCCGTGCGGGTGACGACGTCATAGGTCGTCTCCCGATTGCCGCTGCTGGCGGTGACGTCGAGGAAGGTCAGCTCATCGACACCCTGGGAGTCATAGACCTTCGCGAGCTCCACCGGGTCACCAGCGTCACGAAGGTTCTCGAAGTTGACCCCCTTGACGACGCGGCCGACATCGACGTCCAGACACGCGATCACCCGGGTGGCGACACTCACCTGCACACCCTATCGACTGCCGTAGCCTCCCCGGATGGACCCCGTGGCCGCCAGCGCCCAGGACGAGGTCGTCGCCGCCATCGCCTCGACCGTCGCCATCTCGGTTCCGTCCTGCGGCGACGTCACCGTCGTCGCCGTCGACGGACCGAGCGGCGCAGGCAAGTCGACGCTGGCGGCGGCCCTGAGCACCCGACTCGACGCCCCGGTCGTCCACCTCGACGACATCTACCGAGGCTGGGGCGGTCTCGACGAGGCGGTCATGTTGGTGACCAGCCAGGTCCTCGAGCCGCTCTCGCGAGGCGAGCACGCGGCATACCGGCGCTGGGACTGGCAGGAGCGCCGACTGGCTGACCTGGTCAGCGTTTCCTGGGCTCCGTTGCTGATCCTCGAGGGCGTCGGCTCGAGCGCCCGGCCGGCCGGCGACTACGCCGCGGTGCGGGTGTGGGTCGACGCCGACCGCGACATCCGGTTCCAGCGGGCGATGGCGCGGGACGGGGAGAGCTACCGGCCGCTCTGGGAGCACTGGGCCCGGCAGGAGGTCGAGCTGTTCGCGGCCGACGGCACCGCTGCTCGAGCCGACGTCCTCGTCGACACGACGGCGAGCTGAGCGTCGGCACCGGCCGTCACGGTCCGCCGGTCACCGGCAGGGCACCGGGCCGTGGCACCGTCAGCGGTTGAGCACCTCAGGGCCGCGGCCTGTACGGGTGTCAGACTGGCGGTGATGTCCTCCACCACGTCGCCCCTCCCCCGCCCATCCGTCCAGGCCACCGATCGACGGCCCGGGTGGCTGCCCCGGCCATGGGTCCTGGCGGTGGCTCTCGTGGCGGCCGCGGCGAACCTGCGCCTGGCGCTCGCCGGCGTGCCACCCCTGGCGCAGCTCATCGTCACGGACCTGCACCTGTCGAACGCCGAGGCGGGCGCGCTCACCACCCTGCCGGTGCTGTGCATGGGCGTGTTCGCCCCTGCCGCACACTGGCTCAGCACCCGGTACGGAGCTGCCCCAACGGTCTTCGCCGCACTCGCCTGCCTGACCCTCGGCTCGCTGACCCGGCTCGGCGGGGCGCACCTGCTCGCGCTCTACGGCGGCACCCTCCTCGCCGGAGTCGGGATCGCGGTCGCCGGGACCCTGCTGCCCCGGCTGGTCAAGTCGTTCTTCCCGCCCGAGCGAGTCGGCCTCTTCACGGGGATCTACATGCTGTCGATGATGGGCGGCGCCGCCGGGTCCTCGGCCGCCGCCGTGCCCCTCGCCGGGCTCCTCGGGTCGTGGCAGGCTTCGCTCGCGTCGTGGTCCCTCCTGGGCCTTGTCGGCCTCCTGGCCTGGGCGCCGTTGGCCCGGTCCGTGTGGCGCAAGCGGGCGGAGGTCACCTCCGGCCCGGGCGGCTCGCGACTCCCGCTGCGGCATCCCACCGCCTGGTTCGTGGCCGGTTACCTCGCGACCCAGTCCTGGTCGTTCTACTCCTGCCTCGCCTGGATCGCCCCTTCCTTCGTGCAGCTCGGGTGGGACCGCACCGACGCCGGATACCTCCTGGCGGCGTTCAGCGCCACGCAGGTCGTCTCGGGCCTCCTCGCGCCCGTGCTGACCGACCGGGTGCACGACCTGCGCACCCTGCTCCTGCCGGCGGCGGGCTTGGGAACCCTCGGCCTGCTCGGGCTCCTGCTCGCTCCGACGGCCGCACCCTGGGTGTGGGTCGGCGTGCTCGGGCTCGGGCAGGGTGCGGCGTTCGCCCTCGCCCTCGTCCTGCTCGTCCGCTACGCCGCGACCCCGGCGGCGAGTGGCCGGCTGAGCGCGATGGGGTTCCTCGTTGGTTACGTCGTCGCCTCGTTCGGGCCGGTGACGATGGGAGCGGTCCGCGACGCGAGCCACGGCTTCCACGGGGTCTGGCTCGTGCTGGTGCTCCTCATGGGGTTGCAGACCGCCTTCGTGCTGCTCCTGCGCCCGGGCCGGGCGAGGGTCCACTGACGAAGGCGCCCTGAGCTGTTGAGATGATGCGTCCGTGGCAGTGGACTTCGACTACTCGAACCTCAGCGAACGGCCCAGGGGGCCGTTCCTCTTCGTTCTGTCGCGCTTGTTTCCCGGGGTCAGGGCCGTCCAGGCGCAGGTTGAGCCGTATGCCCGGCGGTGGCAGCGGGCGAACCGGGCCGCCCTGGCGGGAAGCGGCCCCCTGTGGGTGGCCCTCGGCGACTCGATGACGCAGGGGATCGGCGCGGCGGCGTACGACCATGGTTGGGTCGGCCAGCTGAGCAACGAGCTGACGGAAGGAGGCTGGGGTCACCGCGTCGTCAACTTGGCTGTCAACGGCGCTCGCGTCGAGGACGTTCTCGAGCGGCAGCTCCCGGCGCTCGAGGACCTCATCGCCCGGGGAGAGCCCGTCGCGGTCGTCACCGTCCTCATCGGCTCCAACGACATCGTCCTGCGCCGCCACCGGAAGGGGCTGGCTGGACGGTTCGAGCAGCTGCTCGACCGGCTCCCCGCGCAGACCGTCATCGCCAACCTGCCCAATCCCCGCCGGGAGGCCCGGGCCATCGACACGCTGCTCCACGAGCGGGAGCGTGCTGGCGAGCTCGCCCTGGCCGACATGCGAAAGCACGGCCCGTCGTCCTGGCGGGGCAGGCTGGCCGGGGACTGGTTCCACCCCAACGACGCCGGCTACGCCGACATGGCCGCGGTCTTCGCGGCGGCGATGGCACAGAGCGGAGTTCCGGACCGGGCAACACTCGGGTCCGCATGACACCAGAGACCAGGCCATGACCGGCCGCCCATCGGACGACGTTGTCCGACAACGCTTCCGTGGCCAGATCGCGGGAGCCGGCAGCACATCTGGCGTGCGGCTCGTCGTCGGCAACTGGGCCCGGACGCCGCTCGGCTCGTTCGCTGACGTCATGGTGGAACGGGCCGACGGCCACCGCGTCCTCCTCGCCCCCTCCAAGGCCGTCGGGGACGTCATCGTCGCGACCTACGTCTTCGACGAGGTGCGGATCGAGCCGGTCGCGATCGAGGAGCACGGCGACGACTGGCTGGTCACCGCACCGTCCCTCGACCTCGACCTCACCATCGGTCGCCGACTCCCTCTCGGCCACCTCTTGAGGACAGTGCCCCGACCCCTCGCGACGAGCATCCGGTGGGCCACGCTCATCGACCCGTTCGCTGTCCTACTCACGGGAGTGCACACCCGGGGGACCGCTCGAGCGGGACGCCGTGAGTGGTACGGCGCCACGGACCTGCGAGCCGTCACCGCTCTGGCCGGCCGCTTCGAGGACACGGCGCTCGGCGGCCTCGCACCCGTCGACCCGCCCTGTCGGTTCGGCTTCACGTCGACCCCGAGAGTGCCCTCGGTGACGACAGTCGTGACGACGATCGAGTCCGGATCCGAGCCCGGGTCTGGGTCCGACCCCGCCTAGACCGGCTCCCGCTTTTCCCCCAGAGCCTGGACGAGGGCGGCCAGCCGCGAGGCCTCGGCGTCGGAGGCCGCACCGTCGGCTCGCTGGATCGCCATGACGGCCAGGGTGTCGGTGTCGTCGAGGTCCAGGGTGACCCACGGCGCGCCCCCGCCGTACTCCACCGTGACGACCTGCGGCCAGCTGAGGTGACGGGTGGTGAAGAGGTTGCGCACCTCGAGGCCCTCGCGGGTCGGGACGGCCCGGATCGTCGCGAACCGCCAGCAGAGTGCCGCGACGGCGACGCCGATCCCCGCCAGGAGGACTCGATCCCCCACCTGCCAGCTGCCCAGCTGAGCCGGTGTGGGGAGCACCAGCGCCAGGCCGCCGAAGACGACGAGGGCGAGCACTCCCATTCCCGTCGCAACGACCCGACCCCGCACGGAGCGGAACATCCGAAAGGGGTCCTCGTCGTTGGCTGCGCGCGGCGCCGTCACGGTATGCCGGGTGGCCGGGTCAGAGCCGACATGCGGCGATGTCGGTCACCAGGATCGCCCGGGCACCGAGGTCGTAGAGCTCGTCCATGACGCGGTTCGTGGTGCGGCGCGGGACCATCGAGCGGACGGCGCACCACGACTTGTCCTGCAGCGGCGAGACCGTGGGCGACTCCAGCCCCGGAGTGATCGCGCACGCCTGCTCCACCAGGGCGGCCGGCACGTCGTAGTCCATCATCACGTAGCTGCGTGCCGTGACGACGCCGAGCAGCCGGCGGCGGAGGACCTCGAAGGCGGCGTCGTTCCGGTGCTCGTCGCGGCGGATCAGCACCGCCTCGCTGACGAGGATCGGGTCGCCGAAGATCGCCAGGCCCTGGCTGCGCAGCGTCGTCCCCGTCTCGACGACGTCGGCGATGACGTCGGCCACACCAAGGGTGATCGCCGTCTCGACCGCACCGTCGAGCCGGACCACGGACGCCGAGACGCCCTGGTCGGCCAGGCTCTTCTCGACGAGCCCGGGATAGCTCGTGGCGACCCGCTTGCCCGCGATGGCGGGGACGCTGGCCACCTCACCCGGGCGACCGGCATACCGGAAGGTCGAGGCACCGAAACCGAGCGGCATGACCTCTGCCGCACTGCTGCCCGAGTCGAGGAGCAGGTCGCGGCCGGTGATGCCGGCGTCGACAGTGCCCGAGCCGACGTAGATCGCGATGTCCCGCGGCCGGAGGTAGAAGAACTCGACGTCGTTGTCGACGTCGGTGACGATCAGCTCCTTCGTGTCGCGACGCACCTGGTAGCCCGCCTCGCGGAGCATCTCGATGGCGGCCTCGGACAGAGATCCCTTGTTGGGGAGGGCAACTCGCAGCATGTGCAGACCTTCGGTGTGGTGCTTACAGGTGGGCGTAGACGTCGTCGAGCGTCAGTCCCTTGGCATGCATGAGCACCTGGAGGTGGTAGAGCAGCTGGCTGATCTCCTCGGCGGTCCGGTCCTTGCCCTCGTGCTCGGCCGCCATCCACACCTCGGCGGCCTCCTCGACGATCTTCTTGCCGATGGAGTGCACGCCTGCGTCGAGGGCAACGACGGTCCCGGAACCCTCCGGTCTCGTGGCCGCCTTCTCGCCCAGCTCGCTGTACAGCTGCTCGAAGCTCTTCACGAGGGTCAAGCCTACGTGGCCGAGCCGGTCGCGCTTCGTGCGCAGGTATGCCGTGTTGTCCCGCTGGGGGGCCGTGCCCAGTCCCTCGACGGCCGAGACCTCGACCCCGAGGGAGCGCATGGCCTGCACCTTCCACGGGTTGTTCGTCAGCAGCCGGACGCTGCCGAGGCCGAGGTCGGCGAGGATCGCCGCACCGACCGAGTACTCGCGGGCGTCAACGGGCAGGCCGAGCTCGAGCTGGGCATCGACGGTGTCGACTCCCTTGTCCTGCAACGCATATGCCCGCAGCTTGTTGACCAGACCGACACCCCGACCCTCGTGCCCGCGCAGATGGACCACGACGCCGCCCTCGGCCGCGACCCGTGCCAGGGAGCGGGCGAGCTGGGGACCGCAGTCACACCGGAGCGAGCCGAACGCCTCCCCGGTGAGGCACTCGGAGTGGAGCCGGGCGAGCGGTGACCCCTCCCCCAGACCCCGGGGGCTGACCATGGCGAGCTGCTCGACGCCGGTGCCGAGGTCGCGGTAGCCGATGGCCCGGAAACTGCCGTGCCTCGTCGGGATCCACGTCTCGGCGAGCCGGAGAACCGTGCTCATGCGGTCGTCACCGCCTCCGGCTCCCGGTCGGGGCGCTCGACGCGCGAGGCCTTGAGCCAGACGGTGAAGCCGTAGAGAACGAGAACCGCGTACACGGCATACAGGACGGCCGACGGGTAGAAGTGTGAGCTGACGAGCAACGGCACCCCGACGAGGTCCACGGCGATCCAGGCGAGCCAGAAGTCGTTCCATCCCCGGGCCATGGAGTAGGTCGCGACGATCGAGCCGATGAAGATCCAGGCGTCCAACCAGTAGTACCAGCGGGGCGCCGGGAACCCGGCGCCTATGGAGGCGAAGATCCACTGGCCGAGGAGCACACCGATGACCCAGAACCCGACGTAGCCGAGCCGTTCACGGGAGGTGGCCCAGCGCGGCGTGATGACCGGCTGCTCGCCCTCGTGGTGGTTGATCCGGCGGACCTGGTTCCACCGGTGCCAGCCGTAGACGCTGGTGAGGAGAAAGAAGATCTGGCGGGCGGCCTGCCCGAAGAGGGTCTCGCCCTGGGGGTTGGCGAACGCGACGCCGAAGAAGACGGTGAAGAGCAGCACGTTGCCGACGATGCCGACCGGCCAGGCCCAGATCCGGCGCCGCATCCCACCGATGGCGGAGGCGAAGCCGAAGACGTTGCCGATGATCTCGCGCCAGAGGATCTGCTGGCCGAAGATGCTCAGCTGGGCCTCGAAGAGACGTTCGAGCAGGTTCATGCGGGGAGCTCCTTGCTGCTGGGGGAAGCGTTGGGGGCGGATTGGTCGGGCCCGTCGGCGGTGACGGTGGTGGCGGCGGTGGGGGTGTCGGTGGTGGTGGTCGTCGTGGCGGCGGTGCTGACAGGGGCGCACAGGGTCGCGCGGATGCGGAGGTCGGGCCCGACGGCGGTGACGTCCTGGATGTCGAGGCGTAGGGCGTCGGCGATGGTCGTGATCCCGAGGTCCCCGACGCTGTTCGGGCCGGAGCCCAGCAGGGCGGGCGCGACGTAGGCCACGACCTCGTCGAGAAGCCCGGCTCGGACGAAGGCTGCCGCGAGGGTCGGGCCGCCCTCCAGGAGGACGTGCCGGATATCCTTGTCCCACAAGGCGGCCAGCGCGACGGTGGGGTCGTGGGTCCTGAGCTGGACGGACGGTGAGCTGCCGTCGAGGACCTGCGCCGACGGCGGCAGGTCGCGCCGGCCCATGACGACACGAAGTGGGGTTGCCGCCCGCAGTGAGCCGTCGGGGTGGCGGGCCGTGAGCGAGGGGTCGTCGGCCAGCGCGGTGCCCGTGCCGACGAGGATCGCGTCGCAGGCGGCGCGCAGGTCGTGGACGTCCGCTTGCGCCGTCTCGCCGGTGATCCACCGGCTCGTCCCGTCCGCCGCCGCAGAGCGGCCGTCGAGGGTCGTCGCGATCTTCCAGGTGACCATGGGGCGGCCATGGGTGACGGCGAACGTCCAGGACCGGTTGAGGGACTCGGCATCGCCCTCGAGAAGGCCCGCGACCACCTCCACCCCGGCCGCACGCAGCCGGTCGGCGCCTCCGCCCGCCCGGGGGTCGGGGTCGGTCTGGGCAAAGACCACCCGCGTCACGCCGGCGGCGACGAGCGCCTCGCTGCACGGTCCGGTGCGCCCGGTGTGCGAGCACGGCTCGAGGGTCACGTATGCCGTGCCGCCGAGGGCGGCGTCCCCGGCCTCGTCGAGGGCGACGACCTCCGCATGCGGTGTCCCGGCGCCGGCATGGAAGCCGGCGCCGGCCGTCTGCCCGGACCGGTCGACGACGACGGCCCCGACGCGAGGGTTGGGGTTCGCGACCGGGCCACGCGCGGCGAGACTGAGGGCGGCACGCATCGCAGCGAGGTCGTGTTCGGTGTGGCCGTGCTGCATGTCAACATCCCTCCTGCTCGAGCCTGACGGGCGAGCCCCGGGATGTCTGCGGCGAGCGCGAGGTGACGAGACGGCATACGCGAGAGCCCTCCTGACGATAAGGAGCACCCGGCACGGGCCCAGTCACGACGCGAGCGCCGACGGGACCGGTGAGGGCCCCGCGCGTGCTGCCTACCATCCGGACTTTCACCGTCGGTCCCGGAGTTTCACCAGGTCAACCGGCCGCTGGCTGCGGCCGGGTCGCGGACTGTCACCGCCGGTTCGGAGTTGCACCGACCCCGGAGCACGTCCGTTGATTATGCCACCGGTGGCCCAGTCCGGCGCAGACGGCCCGGCGTGACGGTCACCACGCCGTGGTCACTCAGGCGTGGGTATGCCGGGTGGCCAGCTTGCGCAGCTCTTCGACGGCGTGCGCCGCGTCCTGCACGCCGTAGACGGCGGAGCCTGCGACGAAGACGTCCGCGCCCGCCTCGGCACACTGCTCGATCGTCCGGCCGCTGACTCCCCCGTCGACCTGGACCCAGATCTGCCCACCGTGTCGGCGCACCGACTCCCGGACGGCCCGCACCTTGGGGAGCTGGTCGGCCAGAAACGACTGCCCGCCGAAGCCCGGCTCGACGGTCATGACGAGGACCATGTCGAGCTCCGGCAGCAGGTCCTCGTAGGGCTGCCACGGGGTCCTCGGCTTCAGGGCCATCCCCGCCCGGGCGCCGGCGGCGCGCAGCGTCCGGGCCAGCGCCCGGGGGGCGTTCGCCGCCTCGACGTGGAAGGTCACCGACTGGATGCCGGCCTCGGCATACGCCGGAGCCCAGCGGTCGGGGTCCTCGATCATGAGATGGCAGTCGATCGGGATCGGGCTCACCTTCATCAGCGCCTCGACGACCGGCAGCCCGAGGGTGAGGTTGGGCACGAAGTGGTTGTCCATGACGTCGACGTGGGCCCAGTCGGCGTTGCGGACGGCCACGAGCTCCGCCTCGAGGTTGGCGAAGTCGGCGGAGAGGATGCTCGGGCAGATCTGCACGGGGAGAGCCTAACGAGCCGCCGGCGACGTCAGAGCTTGCGCAGCAGGGCGAAGAACATCCCGTCGGTGCCGTGGCGGTGCGGCCACAGCTGCACGAAGGGCCCGTCGACCAGTCCCTCGATCGGCTCACGGGCGACGTCGACGAAGAGCCCACGGGCGTCGAGGATCTGGACATCGCCCCGCTTCTTGACGACGTCGGACACCACGAAGCGGGTCTCGCCGAGGTGCGGGCTGCAGGTGGCGTAGCCGATGACGCCACCGGGTCGCGTGGCGTCGATCCCGCTGACGAGCAGCTCCCGCTGCAAAGAGGCGAGACCCGCGAGGTCGGTCTGCGACCGCCGCCAGCGCGCCTCAGGCCGACGGCGCAGTGCCCCCAGCCCGGTGCACGGGGCGTCGAGAAGGACCCGGTCGAAGGACTCGGGCTGGTCCGCGCCGATCTGGCGGCCGTCGCCGGTGCGGACCGTGATCTGCCCCCTCGCGCCCCGCGCGACGGCCGCCGCGAGGGTCTTGCGGACGAGGTCGGTCCGGTGGGTGCTCAGTTCGTTGGCGGTCAGGGAGGCGCCCGACTCGAGGGCGAGGCCGGCGAGGAGTCCCGCCTTGCCCCCCGGTCCCGCGCAGAGGTCGAGCCAGCGCTCGGACGCCTGACCCGGCGCCCGCTCGACGTCGGCTGCGGCGAGCGCCAGGGCGACCAGCTGCGAACCCTCGTCCTGGACGGCCGCCCGTCCCTCTCGGACGGCCCGAAAGGCACCGGGGTCGCCGGAGTCGAGCACCGCGGCCGTCCGGGCCAGCCGAGCCGGTTCGACGCCGTCGCCGAGGAGCTCCTCGACGGTTGCCAGGCCCGGACGGGCGACGAGCGTCACCTTGGCCGGGGCGTTGTCAATCTCGAGGAGGGCCTCGAGCTCGGTGTCGATCGTCTCGGCCGTTGCGGCGCCGTGGCCGACCAGCGCCGCCCGCAGCGCCCGCACGACCCACTGCGGGTGGCTGGTCCGGACCGCCGTGGCCGCGAACGGGTCCATCGAGCCCGGCGCGACCGCGTCGACCCACTGCTCCCGCGTCCGCTCGGAGATCCGGTGCATCACCGCGTTGACGAACCCCGAGGCCCCGATGCCGTTGACCTGGCGCCCCAAGGCCACGGTCTCGTCGACGGCGGCGTGGGTGGCCACCCGCATGCCGAGCAGCTGGTGCGCCCCGAGGCGCAGGGTGTCGAGGACGTTGTCGTCGATGGAGGTCAGGTCCCGGCCGGCGGCCATCGCGATGACCGGGTCGTAGAGGCCGCGCATCCGGGTCGCGCCATAGACCAGCTCGGTGGTGAAGCCCGCGTCACGGCCGCGGATCCCCTTCTCGCGCAACACCCTCGGCAGCTCCAGGTTGGCGTACGCGCCCTCGGCGACGGCTCGCATGACCGTGTATGCCGCGAGCCGGGCCGGGTCGGTCCGTCGGGTCCGCTCGGCCGGACGCTGCACCGACCGGGCCGGCCGCCGCCGCTCCGCACCACCGCGGCGGCCGGGCTGCTCAGCCATCGTCGAACCGCTCCCCCGGCTCGGCCCGCACGCCACGCGCCCAGTCGGCGGCCGACATGGGCTTCCGGCCGCGGGCCTGCACCGTGCCGAGTCTGACGGGTGCAGAACCCGTCCCGACGAGGACGGCGCTCTTCGTCACCACGAGCTCCCCGGGCGCGAGCTGCGCCTGCGTCGGCAGGTCGACGTCCGGGACCGGCGTGGACAGGTCGAGGTCCGCGACCCGCGTCACCGGGAGCACCTTGAGCCGCTCACCCCGGAAGGTGGTCCACGCGCCGGGGCTCGGCGTGCACCCGCGCACGTGGCGGTCCACGGCCGGCGCCGGCCGGGGCCAGTCGATCCGGGCCTCGTCGACGGTGAGCTTCGGTGCGAGCGAAACCCCTTCGGACACTTGGGGCCTTGCGACGAGCCGACCGGACTCGATGCCGTCCATCGTCGCCACGAGCAGGCTGGCACCGCCCGTGGCCAGCCGGCTCAGAAGGTCACCGCTGGTGTCGGTCGGCCGGATCGTCTCGGTCGTCACGCCGTAGACCGGGCCGGTGTCGAGACCCTCCTCGATCAGGAAGGTGCACGCGCCGGTGACCTCGTCTCCCGCCATGATGGCCCGCTGGACGGGCGCAGCCCCGCGCCAGGCAGGCAGGAGCGAGAAGTGCAGGTTGACCCAGCCGTGGACCGGGATGTCGAGCACCGAGCGAGGGAGCAGGGACCCGTAGGCCACGACGGGACAGGCGTCCGGGGCCAGGTCGCGCAGCTGCTCCTGGAAGGCCGGGTCCCGGGGGCTGGAGGGGGTGAGGACCGGCATACCGAGCTCTTCGGCCCGGACGCGGACCGGCGACGGCACCAGGGAGCGCCCGCGTCCCGCGGGGGCGTCCGGTCGGGTCAGCACGGCGACGACCTCGTGGGTGGAGGCGGCCAGGGCGGCCAGGCTGGGCAGGGCGACTGCGGGCGTCCCGGCGAGGACGAGCCGCACTACGTGGCCCGACCGAAGGTGGCGTGCGGGCTGACCCTGACGGTGGGGACGGCGCCGCCGGCCCACTCCGCCTCGCGGACCGCCTTCATGGCGAGCTTGCGCTGCTCGGGGTCCATCCGGTCGACGAAGAGGATGCCGTCGAGGTGGTCGGTCTCGTGCTGGATGCAGCGGGCCAGGCGCTCGGACCCCTCGAGCAGAACCGGCTCCCCGAACATGTCCTGCCCCTTGGCGACGACCCGCAGGGCCCGCCGGCAGTCGTAGGTCATGCCGGGGAAGGAGAGGCACCCCTCGGGACCCTCCTGCGTCTCCGTCGACAGGTCGAGGCTCGGGTTGACGAGGTGTCCGAGCTGGTCGTCGACGACGTAGGTGAAGACCCGCAGGCCCACCCCGATCTGGGGCGCCGCCAGCCCGGCCCCCGGGGCGTTGACCATCGTCTCGGTGAGATCGGTGACGAGCTGGCGCAGCTCCTTGTCGAAGTCGACGACCTCGACCGCAGGGGTGCGCAGGATCGGGTCTCCGAAGAGGCGGATGTCCTTGATCGACACGGGGGCGGGGTCCTCAGCACGACGACAACGGGTGACAGGTCAGTCTAGGTCGGAGTCACCGCGGCGGTCCGGCGAGGTGCTCGAGGTTGCGAACCGAGGGTGATGCGAGCGTCCCCAGGGACAGCACGGCATACAGGATCGCGCTGACGACCAGCACGGGCGTCGCCTCGAAGCGTGCCGCGAGCACGCCGTAGACCAGGGATCCGACGGGCATGGCGACGAACGAACCGAGCGCGTCGTAGCTCGACACCCGGGAGAGGACCGCCTCGGGGATGTGCTCGTGCAGCGCGGTGCTCCAGCCGACGCCGAAGACCTCCGTGCCCGCGCCGGCGACGAAGGTGGCCGCGACGAGGGGCCAGGTGGCCGGCGCCAGGCCGAGCATGGCCACGGGGATGGCGATCGCGCTGACGGCCAGCATCCCGGCGCGCAGGGGGAAGCGGAAGCTCACCCGCAGCATGACCAGGGTCATCACGACGGTGCCGACCGCCTCGGCGCTCAGGACGAGTCCCCAACCGGACTCCCCGAGCGCTGGGGTGCGGGTGGCGAGGAGCGGTCCGAGCACACCGAGGACGCCGACGCTGATGGCGTTGAGGACGCCGAAGACGACGACGATGAGCCACAGCCAGGTCCGTGAGGTGAACTCCGACCACCCCTCCCGCAAGTCGGTGAGCATCGTCGAGTGGGGCAGGGCGGCCCCGGCCGACCGTGGCGGCAGCCGCACCTTCAGCAGGCAGAAGATCGCCAGCAGGTAGGTCAACGCGTCGACGGCGAGCGCCCAGCCCGGACCGACCGTGACGACGAGCCCGCCGGCGATGGACGGCCCGAGGATGTAGAGCCCGCTCCGGCTGAAGGAGAGGAGGGCGTTGGCCTGCTGGAGCCTGTCCCGGTCCACGACGAGCGGGACGACCCCCATCATCGCCGGCATCGTGAAGGCCGAGACGGCGCCGTTGAGCGCCTCGATGGTCACGATCATCCAGAGCTGGGCGTGCCCCGTGATGAACAGCGCCGCGGCAGCGCCCTGGGTCAGGGCGGTGAGGGCGTGCGACACCTGCATCACGGCGGTGCGCGACATCCGGTCCGAGATGACGCCGCCGACGAGGAGGAACAGGACCATGCACAGCATCCGGGCGGCGAGCACCTGGGCCAGCGCGCCCGCGGACCCGGTGAGGTGCAGGACGGCAAACGCCAGCGCCACGGGCGCCATTGACGACCCGGCGGTCGAGATGGAGCGGGCACTGAAGTACCACGCGAACCGCCGGTCCCTCAGCACGTCCAGTGACTGGCTGAGCGTCATCGCGAACCCTTGAGCCGGAGAGCCGACGTGGTCAAGACGTCGGCGTGGTCGATGTGTCCACGTCGGAAGACGGTGCAACGCCGTGGTCGGAGGCCAGCTCGACCGTCACGGTGGCGCCGGACTGAAGGGACTCCACCCCAGCGGTGCAGACGGCTGCAGCAGCGTACCCGTCCCACGCGGTGGCACCCACGATCTCACCCGTTCGGCAGGCGTCCACCCACGCCTGCACCTCGACGTCGTACGCCTGGGCGAAGCGCACCCGGAAGTCATCGGGGACATCGCGGCCAGAACGGTTGTCGTGGCGCACGACTGGACCAGGATCTTGGCCGATCGCGACGCTGCCCAGCTCGGCCACGGCCTCGCAGCGCACGTCGTACCCGACCTGGGAGTTGACGAAGACCTCAGTGGTCGCCAGGCCACCTCGGCTCATCTGGAAGACCGCCATCTGGGGGTCCGCCACGCCCGAAGGTGCCCATCTCGTGGCCGCCGGAGTCAGCACGGTGACGGCGGCGACCTCGTCGGCGAAGATCCAGCGGCAGATGTCCACCTCGTGGACCAAGGAGTCCAGGACGATCATCTCGGACCTGAAGGTGTCGGTAACGGTCTTGTTGCGATGGACGTTGTGCAGGAGCAGCGTCCGCCCCAGCCGGCCGGAGTCCAGCAGTCTCTTCATCGCGGCATACTCAGGGTCGAAGCGGCGCATGAACCCCACCTGCACCAGGGCCTGGCCGGCTCTTCTCTCGGCTTCTACGAGGCGCAGGGCCGACTCGCTGTCCATGGCCAAGGGCTTCTCACAGAGTGTGGGCTTGCGATGCTCGATGCAGGCCATCACCTGCTGCTCGTGCGCGAAGCCGGGCGACGCGATCAGGACCGCATCGACCTCCGGGTCGGCGATGAGGTCGAGCGGGTCCTCGAGCGCCCGGCACCCCTCGACCGCCGCGGCCAGGGCGGCCGCCCGCGCGGTATCGGGGTCCGAGACGGCCACCAGGCTTGCTCCGGCGATCCGCCCGGCGAGGCGCTCGGCATGGTCGGTCCCCATGACGCCGGTCCCCACCACACCAACCCGGAGGCAGCTGACTCTGACCACGTTCTCCACTGTAGGTGCGGTAGGCGCAACATGCCGCCGCATGACGTTGGACCGCACGACGTTGGACCGCGCGTCCATAGGGCCGCCCGGAACACCACCGACCACCCCGACCCGAAGACTGGTATCAAAGAATCGCCCATTTCAGGCACGAAAGGGTGATTCCTTGACACCAGTCCAAGCTGGCCGCGGCGGGTGGATGGTGGCGGCCTGCGCCTTCGGGCCCCTGACCTTTGCACGACCCGAACACCGCTCGTGCACGAGGCTGACTCGCCACACCTAACCTTCAGGCATGCCGACACACGGGCCTAGGCAGCGTCCGCTCGCCATCACCCTGCTGTCGCTGCTCGCGCTCCTTGCCGGATGCGCAGCGGGACCTCCGGCGGGGTCTGCCTCCACGACCGGAGGGGCTGCCTCCCCGACCGCCGGCACCGCTCCGGTGACTGCACCCTCGGCCACCGTCGCCCCGGGACCCGGGCGGAGCCGGTCGGCGCCGAACATCATCTATGTGCTCACCGATGACCTGTCATGGAACCTCGTGCAGTACATGCCGCAGGTGCAGCAGATGCAGAAGGACGGCCTGACGTTCAACCAGTTCATCGTGACGGACTCGCTGTGCTGCCCATCGCGCTCCTCGGTCTTCACCGGCCTCTACCCCCACGACACGGGGGTGTTCACCAACGGCAAGAACTCCAAGGGCCAGGACGACGGCGGGTATGCCGTGTTCAACCAACGCGGGAACGAGGCGAAGTCGTTCGCCCCGGCACTGCAGCAGGTCGGCTACCGCACGGCGTTCATGGGCAAGTACCTCAACGGCTACGATCCGACCGCGACGAACGGCGGGTCGACGGCGTATGTGCCGCCGGGCTGGACTGAGTGGGACGGCGCCGGCTCCGCCTACAAGGAGTTCGACTACGACCTGAACGAGAACGGCACCGTGCATCACTACGGGCATGACCCGAAGGACTACCTCACCGATGTCATGGCTGCGAAAGGCACGGCGTTCATCGACGCGTCGGCCGGCGCCGGCTCGCCTTTTCTCATGGAGATCGCGACGTTCGCACCGCACAAGCCCTCCACACCGGCGCCTCGGGACGAGGCGGCCTTTCCGGGGCTCGCGGCGCCGCACGACCCGGCATACGGAGTTGCGGCGACCGACGGGCCTGAGTGGCTGAAACGCATCCCGGCGCTGACAGCCGGGAACAGCAAGAACATCGACGAGGAGTTCGCCAAGCGCGTCCGCTCGGTCCAGGCGGTCGACCAGATGATCGGCCGGTTGCGCGCCGAGCTGACGGCCAAGGGCCTCGCGGACAACACCTACCTCGTCTTCGGCTCGGACAACGGCTACCACATGGGCGAGCACGACCTGCGCTCCGGCAAGCAGACGGCGTTCGAGACCGACATCAAGGTGCCACTGGTTGTTGTCGGACCTCAGGTGGCGCCCGGTCAGCACTCGGACGCACTGGCCAGCAACATCGACCTGAACCCGACATTCCTCCAGCTGGGCGGAGCCGCGGTGCCATCCGAGGTCGACGGCCACAGTCTGGTGCCGCTACTCGCCGGCGGCTCGGCGCCCGACTGGCGCCAGGCGGTGCTGGTGGAGCACCACGGGCCCGATGGGACGGTGGTCGACCCGGATGCTCCCGGTCCCATGTCCGGCAACCCACCAACCTACGAGGCGGTCCGGACGCCCACGGCGACATACGTGGAGTACGCAAACGGAGAGCGGGAGTACTACGACCTCACGGCGGATCCGAGCGAGCTGCACAACCTGGCCGGCACGCTGAGCACAGAGCGCCTCGCGCAGCTGCACACGATCCTCGTCGGACTCCAGAGCTGCCACGGGGGGCAGGCCTGCGAGGCGGCCGGTAAGCACTCCTGAGATCCGGGCGCCCGCTGAGCAGCCAGGGCTGTGCTGGCTGTCGTGATCAGCGACGGATCGGCTATGGGCGTCGCCGGGTGAGATCGGCACAACCGGCATACTCGCTGCCTGAAAGCCCTAGGGGACGGACCCGTGTGAACCAGGGTGCGGCGGGTACGCAACCGGTGCCGCCGACCGAGGAGGAATCTTATGGCTGTTGGCACTGATCAAGTGGTCGTGGTCACGGGCGCCAGCGCTGGCGTGGGCCGGGCGGCGGCTTGTGCCTTCGCTCAAAGACACGCTCGGGTCGCTCCGTTGGCGCGCGGGGAACGCGGTCTTGAGGCGGCAGCCGAAGATGTCCTGGCGCGCGGGGTGGACGCCCGCTGGGGATCTCCACGGATGTCGCCGATCCGGAACAGGTGATGGCCGCCGCCGCCAGGGTTGAGTCCGAGCTCGGGCCGAACGACGTCTGGGTCAACGCGGCTTTCACCTCCGTCTTCGCGCCGTTCCGAGGCATTGAGCCCGATGAGTTCCGGCGCGTGACCGAAGTGAGCTATCTCGGTTTCGTGTACGGAACCATGGCCGCGCTGCGATACATGCGGCCCCGAGACCGCGGCACCATCGTCCAGGTGGGCTCGGCCCTGGCGTACCGAGGAATTCCCTTGCAGACCAGCTATTGCGGCGCCAAGCATGCCATCCAGGGGTTCAACGAGTCCCTGCGGTGCCAGCTGTTGCACGACAGGACCAGTGTGCGCACCACCATGGTGCAGCTGCCCGCCGTCAGCACCCCGCAGCTCTCCTGGGTCCTCACCAGGCTGCCGCATCACCCGCAGCCAGTTCCTCCGATCTATCAACCGGAGGTGGCCGCCCGGGCCATTGTTCACGCCGCAGATCATCCTCAGCGTCGCGGGTACTGGGTCGGTTCGCGTACGGTCGGCACCCTGGTAGCGAACGCCATCATGCCGGGGCTGCTCGACAGGTACCTGGCCCGCACCGGCTTCGACTCCCAACAGACCAAGACGCCGACGGCACCAGATCGACCGGCCAACCTCTGGTCTCCGGCGGACGGTCCGGAGGGCCACGACTTCGGCCCCCGCGGCGCCTTCACCGAGCGCGCCCACTCGTCCAGCGTCCAGGCGGCCGTCTCCCGCCACGAGGGTCGATGGGCACTGGCCGGAACCGGCCTTCTGGCGGCCGCAGCCGCGATCTGGCGCCGCCAGCGGCACTGAACCGAGGCGCCCGCGGCTCGGGATGGCCGCTCCCCCCGGAACCACGCGCGACCCGTCACCGAGACTGCAAAGGCCACCATGACCGAACCGACCGACGCCGGTGGAACCACCCTGCTCCGCGACTACCTCAACAGCCAGCGCAAGCATGTCCTCGGCATCATCGAGGGCCTCGACGAGCAGGCCATGCGGCGCCCGGTCCTCCCATCGGGCTGGACCTGTTTGGGTCTGGTCAACCATCTCGCGCTCGACGTCGAGCGGTTCTGGTTCCGGGCGGCGGTCGCCGCCGAGCAAGCCGTCATCGACGACCTGGCCGTCAGCCAGGAGGATGCCTGGCACGCAGGGCCCGACGTCTCGGTCGAGGCAGTGCTCAAACGCTACCGAGATGAGATCGAGCGCGCCAACGTCATCATCCAGGCCACGTCGATCGACGCGGCTCCAGCCTGGTGGCCCGACTTCTTCGGCGACTGGCGCATGGACGACCTGCGGGAGATCCTCCTGCACGTCATCACCGAGACGGCCTGCCACGCTGGTCACCTCGACGCAGCGCGTGAGCTGATCGACGGCCAGCAGTGGCTCGTCCTGACCGACTGAGCCCGGGCATCGGTTGGCAGCCGGGTCCTGGAGACCGGCCCGGGACGGGACAGGCGACTGCAGGTCGGCGAGTATGCCGGTGGACCCGTCGAGGCTCCAAAAGCCCGTGCGGCGCAGGGCGGCGCGACGCTGCTACGGTTTGTGCATGTTCTTGCTCAACTCCTGAAAGCGTGCACCGCACTCTCCGTGAGTTCTGCGCGGAGAACCAGGGTCGATGGTCCTCGCCCGTGCCGTCGCACGTCACGTTCGCGCCGAACCGTGAGCCATTGCGGTTGCGCTGCCTCCAGCCCCGGACAAACGTGACGCCCTCAGGAGCGAGCCTCCATGCCTGCCTTGTTTCTGCAACGCCCGCTGCGGCCCGCCGACCCGGTCCGCACCTACTACGTCGTCAATGGTTCCAGCTCGTTCTTCTACGTCCTGACCTTCACGCTCAGCCTGGTCTATTACGTCAAGGACGTCGGACTGAGCCCGCTGGAGATGGTGCTGGTGGGGACGGTTCTCGAAGCCACCGTGTTCCTGGCCGAGATTCCCACCGGCTTGGTGGCAGACCTGTCCAGCCGTCGCCTGTCAATCATCATCGGCCTGCTCCTCATCGGTCCGGCATTCGTCCTGCAGGCATCCATCCCGACGTTCATAGCCGTCATTGCGGCCCAGGTGCTGTGGGGGCTCGGCTACACGTTCACCTCGGGTGCGTGGGAGGCGTGGATCACCGACGAGATCGGTGCAGACCGTGTCGCGCCCGTGTTCATGCGAGAGCAGCAGATCCACCTTGCCGCGACCGTGCTCGGTACGGTGGCGGCGGGTGGTCTCGGACTGCTCAGCCTGCGTCTGCCGATGGTCATCTCAGGCTGCGGGTTTCTCGTTCTCTCGGTCGCGCTGCTCGTCGTGATGCCCGAGGACCACTTTCACCCGCTTCCCAAGGGACATCGCGACACGTTCACGCATCTCACGTCGACCCTGGTAGAAGGTCTCAAAGTCGCACGTCGTCGTCAGGTGGTCCGCTACTTCTTCTTCATCAGCGTCTTCGTGGGCCTGTCCAGCGAGGCATTCGACCGACTGTGGACCGTGCGCGTTCTCCACGACTTCGCGATGCCAACGCTCCTCGGGACGAACGACCCTGCAGCGTGGTTCGCCCTGTTCGCGCTGATCGGCACGGTGCTGGCCCTGACCACCTCACTGGTCGCGAACAAGGTTTCGCCTGAGCGCGTCAACGCCCTTCACCCGAACCAGTTGCTGGCCGCGCTCACCGTGCTACAGGTCGCAGGCATCATCGGGCTGGCGCTGTTCGGAAGCCTGTGGATCGCCTTGGCCGCCATGTGGGTCCGTGATGCGGCGCTCGCGCTCGCGCGGCCCATTCAGGCGGCCTGGCTGAACCGTAACGTCGACTCTTCGTCACGGGCCACGGTGCTGTCGATGAACGGTCAGGCTGACGCCATCGGACAAGTCGTGGGTGGACCGCCGCTCGGCGTGCTCGCCAACCGCACATCCTTGGCGACCGCTCTGGTCGCCTCCGCAGTCATCCTCTCGCCCACCGCGCTGCTCTACCTTCGGCTGCGTCCCACCGAACACATCCCGGAAGCGACCACACCTACGGCTGGCGGATGCACCTGAGGACAAGGGCGCCCGCCGGGACGGAGACAAGGTGGCACGCATGAGCGAAAGCTCGAACGAGAAGATCATCGCCGAGTTCCGCGACAACGCCGGCCACGTCGGAGGCAACTTCGAGGGCTCGCCGCTGGCCTGCTCCACAGCACGGGTGCCAAGAGCGGGACCCGCACCGACACCATCCGGGTTCGAGCGCGCGAACTGAGCGGGGACGAGCGCAGCCGTCTGGGAGGAGCAGAAGCGTCGGTTCCCGAGGTTCGCAGACTATGAGCAGCAGAGCACCCGCACCATCCCGGTCTTGCTTATCACCAGACGCTGATGCCGGTCCGGCCGTCCCTACCCGACCCGGCGTTCGGCGGTCAGGGAGCTGGGCGAGTCACCGGTGTTGACGGTGGCACTCGGCTCAATCAGCAGCACCTCGGCGCCCTCGACGGAAACCGGCTGGTGGTCGGTTCCCCGCGGCACCACGTAGATCTGCCCCGGCCCCAGCTGGACATCGCCGTCATCCATCCGAATCGTCAGCCGTCCGCGCAGGACGAGGAAGAACTCATCCGTCTCGGGATGGCTGTGCCTGGTGAACTCGCCCTTGGCCTTCACGACTCGCACGTCGTAGTCGTTCAGGGTCGTCACCGTCCACGGAGACCACGACTCCTCGAATGTCGCCAACACCCCAGCCAGATCTATCGCTGCCGTCATGCACACAGTCTGACGGACCGGATCGAACGACGCAGGTGACCTAGCATTCATCGAGGGCGCCGATAGTGGAGAAGCTCGGCCAAGGTCTTGGCCGAGTCAGCACGAGCGATCGGCGGCAGTCACAATTGTCCGTCCGGACATCCACCCGCGCTTCTTCAGGAGACCCGTGTCCGAAACCGAGAACTACGCACTGGCGGTGATGCTGGCCAGCATCGCTGCGCTGGCGGCGGTGCTGCTGAACCGGCTCACCGAGCGAATCAAGGTCCCTACCCCGCTGCTGATGCTCGTCGGTGCCGCGGTGGTTGCGCACGTCATCCCGGCGTTGCGGATGCTGGACGTCCTTACTGTCGAACACGTGGTGACCATCGCGCTCGTCCTCATCCTGTTCGACGGGGGCATCCACATCGGCTGGCGCCGGTTCCGGGCGGCCGCCGTGCCGATCGGGGTCGTCGGTGTGATCGGCACCTTCCTCACCGCGGGTGCCGGTTCGGTGTTGCTTCACGTCGCATTCGGGCTGGACTGGTACCTGGCCCTGCTGGTCGCCACCGCCGTGGCGCCCACCGACCCCGCCGTCGTCTTCTCGGTGCTGGGCCAGCGCGAGATCCGCGGGCGCAGCAGCACCATCCTCGAGGGCGAGTCCGGGGCCAACGACCCGGTGGGCATCGCCCTCATGGGCAGTCTTCTTGCGGCGGGTGCCCTGACGTGGGTCGCGGCGGGTCAGGTGGCTGGCGATTTCGCCCTGCAGATGCTCATCGGGCTTGCGGTCGGCGTCGTCGGCGGCCGAGCCCTGTTGTGGTTCACTCGTCGCGTCCCGCTGCCCAACGAGGCCTTGTACCCGCTGCGAACGGTCTTTTCTGCCCTCGCGCTCTACGGCGTGGGCACCCTGGCGCACGGGTCGGGATTCCTGGCGGTCTTCGTCGCCGGCATCGTCATCAGTGATCCCGGGGCCCCCTACAAGCGGGAGGTCGAGCGGTTCCATTCTGCCCTTGCCAGCCTTGGTGAGATCGTCGCGTTCCTCGTGCTGGGGCTCACCGTCGACCTGGCGGTCCTGGTGCGCACCGACGTCTGGGTGCCTGGACTCGTCCTCGGCGTCGGCTTGGCCGTGGTCATCCGCCCGCTCTTCGCGGGTCTGTGTCTGGTGCCGGCGCGTCTGCGGCCCAACGAGCTCACCTTCGTCCTCTTCGCCGCGCTCAAGGGCGCCGTTCCCATCCTCCTCGGCGAGCTGCTCCGCGCCGCCCGCGTTCCCCAGGCCGAACGGCTCTACGGCATCGTCGTCGTGGTCGTCGTCTTCTCCGTACTCGTCCAGGGGAGCCTGGTGCCGGCGGCAGTGCGGCTGCTTCGGCTGCCGACCCGCACGATCCAGCCGGAACCATGGTCGCTCGGTGTCGGGCTGCGGGACGAGCCCGACGGTGTGCACCGACTTCGAGTCACGGCCGGCGCGCCCGCGGACGGAGCGACTATCGCTGATGCCGCCGACAAGGTCGACGACATGTGGATCAGCATCGTCGTGCGGGACCGCATCCTCGTCGCGGTCCGCGACGACACCAAGCTCGAGGCCGGCGACGAGATCGTCGTGCTCGCCGACCCCGACCTCCACGACGTCCTCGCGAAACTCTTCGAAGTGCCACGCCAGAAAGGAAGCAGTGGCTCACCACGCTCATCCGCATGACCAGCAGGAGCGGATGTTCCGCGGCTTCCATCTCGCCGCGAGCCGCGAGTAACGTCGCCGTCGCGAGCCGCGAGTAGCGTCGACGTCGTGAGCCCACGGACCCATCCCGGGAGTGACCTGGTCGTCCCCGCCGGTCCGGGGCTGCGCAGCGGGATGGTCATCCCGGCCGGAGAGCTCGTGGAACGTTTCTCCCGGGCCTCCGGTCCCGGCGGTCAGGGCGTCAACACGACGGACAGCCGCGTCGAGCTGGTCTTCCGTCCCGCCACGTCGACCGCCGTGGCGGCCCTGTCTCCTACGACGCGCGAACGGGTCCTTGAGCGCCTCTCCGACCGTCTCGTCGGCGACCAGCTCGTCCTCGTCGCGTCGGAGCACCGCTCCCAGCGCCAGAACCGGGTGGCCGCCCGGACGCGCCTCGTCGAGCTGCTCCGCGAGGGGGCGGCCCCGCCCCCGCCGCCACGCCGGGCGACGAGGCGCACACCCGGATCTCAGCGTCGCCGGTTGGAGACCAAGCACCAGCGGGGTCGGACGAAGTCGGCCCGCGGACCGGTGTCTCCAGACGACTGAGCACCACCCCGGACCGCGCGCGACGACCGCTGCAACCCCATCGCCCGACGACATCGCCCGACGACGAAACGACGGTGCGGGCCCGCTACCCGGCCGCCTCGACCGGGTCCATCCGCACGGCCACGCTGTCCTTCTCCTTGCGCGCGCTCCGGCCGGCGCGCATGGCGGCCAAGGACGCCGCGAGCTGCGGCCCGTGCTCGAGGGGAGTCCGCAGCAGCACCTGGACGAGGGGCTCCGCAGCATCCGGACCGAGCCCGGCGGCGCGGAACGGCAGCGGACCGAGCCGCTCGGTCGCCGGGTCGAGCTCACCGTGGTCGAGGGCCGCGCTGACCGCGGCGCGGGGGCCGATGACCTGGGCCATGGCCACGACCGGCGGCAGAAGGAGCTCGGCCCGGTCGGCGAGCTCCCGCTCGGCGAGCCACGCCGGGTCCCATCGGACGAGCGCCTCGACCGGGGAGAGCGTCGTGTGGGTGGGCGCGCCGGCGAGGACCACGACGCCCCCGGCGACCGAGCCGCGGGTCAGTGCTGCCGCGCCCAGCCAGCGGCGCAGCGCCTCGACCGACGCGTCGAGCGACGGCCGGTCCAGCAGGGCCCACGCGTCGAGGAGGAGCGTCGCGGCATACCCTCCGTCGGCGACCGGCTCCGCGCCCGGGGTGGCGATGACGAGGGCCGGTTCGGCGCCGACGTGAGCGAGCACCTCGCCCGATCCCGAGGTGCGCACCGGCACCCCCGGGAAGGCTCGGCCGAGCTCCTCCGCCGTGCGTCGGGCACCGACCGTGCTGGACCTCAGCGTGCAGCCCTCGCACTCGGGGCAGGTGAACCCCGGCGGCCCGTACGTCGTCCCGCACCAGCTGCACGCCGGCGCCGCTCCCCCGCTCGCCACTCCCATCGGGCCGTGGCACCGCGGGCACCTGGCCGGCGCGCGGCAGTCCTGGCACGAGAGCGAAGGCAGGTAGCCGCGCCGCGGCACCTGGATGAGCACCGGCCCGGTCTTGAGCGCTGCCTTCGCGGCGCGCCAGGCGACGGACGGCAGGTGGGCACGTGCCGCCGCTCCATCGCGCTCGACCTCGACGTCGTCCCCCGCCACGACGACCCGTGGAGCGGCCCGGCGGAGGTCGGCCGGCGCCGCCTGCACCGACGCGAGAAGCCCGTTGTCCACCGCGAGCTGCAGCTCGACACTGCGGCCGAAGCCGCCGGACAGCAGGGCCGCACCGGTCCGGGCGGCACGGATGGACAGGACCTCGCGCACCTGCGAGTAGGGAGCCCGGGGCTCGGTCAGCAGGTCGTCACCGTCGTCCCACCAGGCGACGAGGCCGAGGTTGTGCACCGGGGCGAACACCGCGGCGCGGTTGCCCAGAACGCACCGCACCTGCCCGCGCAGGACCTTCAGCCACGCGGTGTAGCGCGCCTGGGGCCCCTGGTCGGCCGTGAGCCGCACGTGCTGACCCTTGCCGAGGACCGTGCCGAGCTGGGCGTCGACACGCTCGACGTCGCGGTGGTCGGGCACGACGATGATCGCCCCGCGCCCCGCGGCGACTGCCGCCGCCGCAGCGACCGCGAGCGCCCGCGGCCAGTCCAGGTCCGGGGGCTGCCCCGGCAGCGCCAGCCATGAGGCGGACGGCGCCTCCCCTGCCGCCAGCCGCCGCAAAAAGGAGGCGCCCGCGGGGTATGCCGTCCACGGCCCCGGGTCGGCCGGCGGCACCTCGCGTGGGGTGACGTCGGTCGCGAGCGCCCTCTCCGCGGCGGCGTGCCGCTTGGGGACGGCGAGCCGCAGGACGTCACCCAGCACCCCGGCATACCGGTCGGCCACGGCCCGGGCGACGGCGAGGATCTCCGGGGTCAGGACCGGTTCGGGGCTGACGACGCGGCGCACCGGCTCGAGCCGGCCACCGTGCTGCGCCCGAGCCCGCCGATCGACGACGAAGCCGTCGAGGTCACGCCCGGCGAACCGGACCCGGACCCGCGCCCCGGGCGCCGCCGAGGCGTCCATCTCGGCGGGCACGGAGTACTCGAACTCCCGGTCGAGGTGCGGCAGGCCGACGTCGACGACGACGGCAGCCACCGGCAGCGGGGCGGCGGCGGCCACGTCGGCCTGGTCGGGGGTCACAGGCAAGGTCTACCGCATCGGTCCGACGACGACCGGTGGACCGGTGCCGGCCCGACCGCGAGGACCGGACGCCACGCCGAGGGGCGAGGGTGGGCGTCCCCCCGGCACGCTCTGCTCGGTCAGCCGCGCACGGCGGCCTGCAGGGCCTCCACCCTGGTCGTCTGCTCCCAGGTGAAGGGGTTGACGTATCCCTCGACGGCGGTGCGCCCGAAGTGGCCGTAGGACGCCGTCGGCTTGTAGATGGGGCGGAGCAGGTCGAGCTCCTCGACGATCGCGCCCGGGCGCAGGTCGAAGACCGTCGTGATGGCCGACTGGATCTTCTCGACCGGGGCCGTCTCGGTGCCGAACGTCTCGACGTAGAGCCCGACCGGCTTGGAGGCGCCGATCGCGTAGGCGACCTGGATCTCGCAGCGGCCGGCCAGTCCGGCGGCGACGACGTTCTTGGCGACCCAGCGCATCGCGTAGGCGGCCGAGCGGTCGACCTTGCTCGGGTCCTTCCCGGAGAAGGCGCCGCCACCGTGGCGTGCCATCCCGCCGTAGGTGTCCACGATGATCTTCCGCCCGGTCAGTCCCGCGTCGCCCATCGGGCCGCCGATCTCGAACCGACCGGTCGGGTTGATCAGGGTGCGGTAGTCGGACACGTCGAGGTCCGAGCCGGACTCCTGCAGCTCGACCAGGACGGGTCGGATGACGTGCTCGAGGATGTCCGGCTGGAGCAGCCCCTCGAGGGAGACGTCCGCAGCGTGCTGCGTCGAGAGGACGACCGTGTCGAGCTTGACCGCCCGGTCGCCGTCGTAGGCGATGGTAACCTGGGTCTTGCCGTCGGGGCGCAGGTAGGCGACGTCGTTGCTCTTGCGGACAGCGGTCAGCCGCTCCGCCAGCCGGTGCGCGAGATGGATCGGCAGCGGCATCAGCTCGGCGGTGTCGCCGCAGGCGTAGCCGAACATCAGGCCCTGGTCGCCGGCGCCCTGCTTGTCCAGCGGGTCGACACCGCCGGTCCGGTTCTCGAACGCCGTGTCGACGCCCTGCGCGATGTCGGGTGACTGCTGGCCGATGGAGACCTCCACGCCGCAGGAGGCTCCGTCGAAGCCCTTCGTCGAGGAGTCGTAGCCGATCTTGAGCACGGTGTCCCGCACGATCTTCGGGATCTCCACGTAGGCCTCGGTCGTCACCTCACCGGCGACGTGGACCAGACCGGTGGTGACCATCGTCTCGACGGCGACGCGGCTGCCCGGGTCCTGGTCGATGAGGGCGTCGAGGATCGCGTCGCTGATCTGGTCACAGATCTTGTCCGGGTGACCCTCCGTGACGGACTCGGACGTGAACAGGCGTGCGGACAACTTCTTCTCCTGGTCTTTGGGCCAGAGCGGCGGCTGGCGGCTGGGTCGCGGCGGTCGACCGCGGGGAAGTGTAACGGCGGTCAGAGAATGGCTTGTATGCCGTCCCACACGTCGGCGGCGATGGCCTCCTTGAGCGCCGGGCCGGCAACGCGGTCCTCGGGTGCGCCCGGCAGCCCGCTGCGGAAGAGCAGGTGGACGGTGTTCGTCTCGAGCCCGAAGGCGAGCCCGTCTCCGACCTCGTTGGCCACGAGCAGGTCACATCCCTTGCGGGCGAGCTTGACGCCGGCGTGCTCGAGGACCGACGCGGACCCGTCCCCGGTCTCGGCGGCGAAGCCGACGATGAGCGGGCGCTTGGCATCGCCACGGGACTCGACGAGCCGGGCGAGGATGTCAGGGTTGCGGACGAGCTCGATGGTCGGTGCGGACCGGTCCGCACCGTCCGGGCCCACGTCGTGGCTCTTCTTGATCTTCGCCGTCGCCGGGCTCTTCGGGCGGAAGTCGGCCACGGCGGCGGCCATGATGACGACATCCGCGTCCTCCGCGGCCTCCTCCACCGCCGCTTGGAGCTCGAGGGCCGTGCCCACGGACACCACGTCGACGCCATCGGGCACGGGGAGGCCGGCATTCGCGCTGACGAGGGTGACCTGGGCGCCGCGCGCGGCCCCGACCGCGGCCAAGGCATAACCCTGCTTGCCGGACGAGCGGTTGCCGAGGTAGCGGACCGGGTCGAGTGGTTCACGCGTGCCACCGGCGCTGACGACGACGCGGCGCCCGGCAAGTGGTCGGCCGAGGACGCCGGGCTCCGCACCTGTTGCGGCGCCGGCTTCGAGAAGGCGCAGGCACGCGGCATACAGCTCCTCCGGCTCGGGAAGGCGCCCCGGGCCGGTGTCGGCGCCGGTGAGCCGTCCGGAGGCCGGCGGGATGACGTGCACGCCGCGCTCGAGGAGCGTCGAGATGTTGGCCTGGGTGGCCGGGTGCTGCCACATCTCGGTGTGCATCGCCGGGGCGAGGACGACCGGACAGCTGGCCGTGAGCAGCGTCGTGCTCAGGAGGTCGTCGGCCAGGCCCGCAGCGGCCCGGGCCACGAGGTCGGCCGTGGCCGGCGCCACGATGACGAGGTCGGCCGCCTGCCCGATCCGCACGTGGGGGACCCCGGCGACGTCGGACCAGACGTCGGTCGCGACCGGCTTGCCGGAGAGGGCCTCCCACGTGGGTGCGCCGACAAACCGCAGCGCTGATGCGGTGGGGACCACCGTGACGTCATGGCCGTTCTCGGTGAAGAGCCGCACGAGCGAGGCGGCCTTGTAGGCAGCGATCCCTCCCGCGACGCCGAGGATGATGCGCCGGCCGGGCGGCGTGCCCGTCACGGGGTCGATCAGCCTTCGGTCGCTTCGGACGTCAGCATGCCCTCGTTGATCTCCCGGAGCGCGATCGACAGCGGCTTCTCGTGGACCTCGGTCTCGACGAGCGGGCCGACGTAGTCGAGCAGGCCCTCCTGCAGCTGGGAGTAGTAGGCGTTGATCTGGCGGGCGCGCTGGGCGGAGTAGATCACGAGGGCGTACTTGGAGTCCGCGATCTTGAGCAGGTCGTCGATCGGCGGCTTCGTGATGCCGATGGGGTTGGCCAAGGTTCCGGACATGGGTGCGCTCTCGTTTCGTTGCTGGTGGTGTCTCAGGTGCTGTGCTGGCGCTCAGCGCTGCAGCGCTCCGAGGCAGCATCAGGCCTCGCGCTGACGCGATCTCATCAATGATACGAGTTCTTCGCTGGCCCGGCGAACATCGTCGTTGACGATGCTCACGTCGAACTCCGTCGCGGCCGCCAGCTCGCGGCGGGCGGTGGCCAGCCGGACCTCGCGCTCCTGCTGCTGCTCGGTACCGCGCCCGACGAGCCGGCGGACGAGCTCCTCCCACGACGGCGGCTCGAGGAAGACGAAGAGGGCGCCCGGCACCTTGCGGCGCACCTGGCGGGCTCCGTGAAGGTCGATCTCCAGCAGGGCCAGACGCCCCTGGCGCAGCGCCCGTTCGACCGGAGCGCGCGGGGTGCCGTACTTCGCGCGGCCGTGCACGACGGCATACTCGAGGAGCTGCCCTGCCGCCACGAGCCGGTCGAACTCCGCCTCGTCGACGAAGTGGTAGTGCACCCCGTCGACCTCCCCCGGCCGGGGGGGTCGGGTCGTCATCGACACCGACAGCCACACCTCTGGGAAGTGGGCCCGGACATGGGCCGCGATCGTGCCCTTGCCCACGGCCGTCGGACCGGCCAGCACCACGAGCCGGGACTGCTCCTCGCTGTCGGTCGAGCCCGCCGCCTCCCCAGGGGGCGCCGTCACGCCCGGTCGAAGCGGGCGATCAGCGCGGCCGCCTGGTTGGTCCCAAGGCCGCGCACCCGCCGCGACTCCGAGATGCCCACCTCGTCCATGATCTGGCGGGCCCGCACCCGTCCCACCCCCGGCATCGAACCGAGCAGTGCGGAGACCTTCATCTTCCCGATGACGTCGTTGTCCCTGCCCGTGGCGATGACCTCGGCGAGCGAGCCCTGGGAGTACTTGAGGCGGTTCTTCACCGCTGCCCGCTCGCGACGGGCCACGGCGGCCTTCTCCAGAGCGGCGGCGCGTTGCTCCGGGGTCAGCGGGGGTAGGGCCACGACGGGACTCCTCAGCACGGACGGACAAACGGACGAGCGGTAGGAGCGAACCTACTCAGTGGCTCCGAACCGTGCAACGAGAGGTCACGGTACTGCGGGTGCCGCGACTTCCGGTCTCACGCTGCACACGGAGGACACGCACGGCCCCTATGGCGCCAACAGCCGACGCAGCAGGTATGCCGTCTCGCTCGCCTTCGCGCGCAGGGCGGACGCCTGCGGTCCGGCCGAAAGCACGTCCCGGCTCGAGCTGGCGAGGACGTTCGGCCGGGCCGCCCCGAAGACCTGGCGCAGCGACTCCGGCGTGCCGCCTTGGGCGCCGAGCCCCGGCGCGAGGATCGGGGCGTTCGCGGCGGCGAGATCAAGGCCCAGCCGTTCGACGGCATCTCCCACGGTGGCCCCGACGACGAGGCCCACCGATCCCAGCTGGCCGCGCTCGCGTGCTGCCGCGTTGTCCGCACGCGCGCCGTCGACGACCGACGCGGCCACCGTGCGGCCCGCACGGGCGGCGTGCTGGACCTGCTCGCCCTCGGGGTTGGAGGTCAACGCGAGGACGAACACCCCGCGACCGGTCCTCTCGGCGAGGTCGAGGGCGGGACGGAGCGACCCGTAGCCGAGGAAGGGGCTGACGGTGATGGCGTCGGCCCGGAGCGCGCCGTCCTCGCCGAGATAGGCGTCCGCATAGGCCTGCATCGTCGAGCCGATGTCGCCGCGCTTGACGTCCAGGACGCTCAGTGTGCCGGCCTCGCGCAGGTCGCCCAGGACCCGCTCGAGGACGCGGACGCCGGCGGACCCGAACACCTCGAAGAACGCGGACTGCGGCTTGACCGTGGCCACCTGCCCCGCGAAGGCCTCGACACACGTCATGGCGAACCGCTCGACCCCCGTGAGGGAGTACTCGAGCCCCCAGGACTCGACCAGCGCCCGATGCGGGTCGAGTCCGACACACAATGGCCCGTGGAGGTCCATCGCGTGGCGCAGACGGACGCCGAACGCCGTGCCGGGCATGGGGAAGGTCTCCTTCATCGGTGGTGTGCCACGGCGACGGCCTGGGTGAACGCGGCATACCCCTTGGCCTCGAGGAGCTCCTCGAGCTCGCGCAGGACCCGCACCGGTGCCGTCGGGTCGGAAAAGGTGGCGGTGCCGACCTGGATGGCGCTCGCGCCCGCGGCGACGAGCTCCAGCGCGTCGCGGCCGGTGCGCACTCCCCCGACGCCGACGATCGGCACCGTGGGGAAGCGGCCCTCGAACATCGCGGCCCGGACCTGCCAGACCGCACGGACGGCGACGGGCCGGATGCCCGGCCCGGAGAGGCCACCCGTGGTCCCTCCGAGCTGCGGCCGCATCCGCTCGGTGTCGATGGCCATGCCGAGCAGGGTGTTGATCATCGTCAGCCCTGACGCCCCGGCCTTGACGCACGCGGACGCGACGGAGACGATGTCGGTGACGTCGGGACTGAGCTTGGCGAGGACCGGGAGGTCGCGCGGCAGCTGCTCACGCACGAGCGCGATCACCTTGGCGGAGGCGAGTGGGTCGCAGGCGAAGACCAGACCGCGGTTGGCGACGTTGGGGCAGGAGATGTTGACCTCGACGCCGACGACGGCGTCGAACGCGTCGCTGGCCCGCAAGATCGCTGCGACGTCTGCGAACTCACCGCTCGACGAGCCGGCGATCGACACGAGGGCGCGGGCTCCGACCGACTTGAGCCAGGCGAGGTCGTGCTGGACGAACGCGGCGATGCCCGGGCCTTGTAAGCCGATCGAGTTGAGCATGCCGGACGGCGTCTCGGCCATGCGGGGCGTGCCCCGGCCGGACCGTGGCTGCGCCATGACGGACTTCGTGACGAACGCACCGAGCCCGGCGACGTCGAAGAACCGGTGCAGCTCCTTGCCGTTGGCCGCACAGCCGGACGCCGTCATGACCGGGTTCGGCAGCCGGGCCTCGGCGAGACCGACGGACATGTCCACCATCAGTGGCCGGCCTCTCCCGGTGCCCCGACCGTCCCCGGCGGGACCGCGCAGTAGCCGTCGGAGAAGGCGTCCCACCGCACCCGGTCGCCCCGGAACACCGGCCCCTCGACACACGAGCGGACCATCCGGGTCCGCCCGTCCTCGCCGACGACCGGCAGCACACAGGTCATGCAGACGCCGACCCCGCAGGCCATCGACTCCTCGACCGCCACCTGCGCGACCGCCCCCTCCCGCGCGGCGATGTCGGTGACTGACCGCAGCATCCCCATCGGGCCGCAGCCGTAGACCACGGCGGCGTTGCTCAGCCGGATGACGTCGGGCAGGACGTCGCTGACCCATCCCTTGGAGCCGGCGGACCCGTCGTCGGTGGTGACCGAGACGCCGTCCGCCGAGCGTCGGGCCTCGACGACGCCGAAGAGCCGGTCCTCGCTCGCCGCGCCGAGCACCATCTCGACATGGCACCCGCGGGCCTTGAGCTGCTGGGCGAGCCAGAACAGGGGCGCGCTGCCGTAGCCGCCGCCCACGAGGACGCACGGCACCGGCTCCCGGGGCAGCGGGAAGGGCCGCCCGAGCGGGCCCACGAGATCCACCTCGGCGTGCAGCGGCAGCCGGGTGATCCACGTCGTGCCGGGTCCGTGGGCTGCGACGACGATGTCCACCGTGCCGCCGTAGGTGCCGCTGGGGCTGGCCCGGTGGATCGAGAAGCACCGCCGCAGGAGGTTTGCGGACGTCGCCCCCCCGACGGCCAGGGCGACGAACTGGCCGGGCCGGGCCGGCTCGGCGACACCGGGTGCGACGAAGGTCAGGTGCTGGTAGGCCCCGACGCGTCGGGTCGCGATGAGCTCGGCGGTGACCTGGGTGACCCCGCCGGACGGCATACCCGTCACTGGGCCGCCACCCCGCTGCGCGGCGGCCCACCGCCAGGGCCGTAGAGACCGAGGTCGCGGGCGTGCTCCTGGAGCGACTTGACGTTGAGCACGCCCCTGCGTCGTGCCTCGATTCCCTGCACGGCGGCCGCGAGCTCCTGCACCGTGGTGATGATCGGCTTGTCGGCGCCGGTCGTCGCCGCACGGATCTCGTAGCCGTCGGCACGGGCGGACTGGCCGGTGGGCGTGTTGACGACCATCTGCACGTCGCCGTCGTTGATGAGGTCGACGATGGTGCGTTCGTTCGCGTCCGGCGCCGAGGGGTCCCGCTCGCTGATCTTCCGGACGAGGGTCGCCTCTATTCCGTTGCGCCGCAGCACGTCTGCCGTGCCGCTCGTCGCGAGGATCGTGAAGCCGAGGTCGGCGAGCCGCTTGACCGGGAAGATCATGGCGCGCTTGTCCCGGTTGGCGACCGAGACGAACACGGCGCCCGTGTCCGGCAGACCACCGGAGCTCATCTGGCTCTTGGCAAAGGCTGACCCGAAGTCCTTGTCGATCCCCATGACCTCGCCCGTCGACCGCATCTCCGGACCGAGCAGCGAGTCGACGACCTTGCCCTCCTTGGTGCGGAACCGCTTGAACGGCAGGATCGCCTCCTTGACCGACATCGGCGCGTGGGGCGGCAGGTTGCCGCCGTCCCCGGTGGGCGGGAGCAGGCCCTCCGCGCGCAGCTCCCGGATCGTGGCGCCGAGCATGATCCGGGCGGCAGCCTTGGAGATCGGCACGCCGGTGGCCTTGGCGACGAAGGGCACCGTCCGGGAGGCACGCGGGTTGGCCTCCAGGACGTAGAGAACGTCCTGCGCCAGGGCGAACTGGACGTTCATCAGCCCGCGGACACCGATTCCCTTGGCCAGCTTGAGCGTCGACTCGCGCACGCGCTCGAGCTCACCGACGCCGAGAGTGACCGGGGGCAGGGTGCAGGAGCTGTCTCCGGAGTGGATCCCGGCCTCCTCGATGTGCTCCATGATGCCGCCGAGATACATCTCCTCGCCGTCGTAGAGCGCGTCGACGTCGATCTCGATCGCGTCGTCGAGGAAGCGGTCGACGAGGACGGGGTGCGCCGGCGAGGCGACCACGGCGCGGGTGACGTAGGTCGCCAGGGTCTCGTCGTCGTAGACGATCTCCATGCCGCGACCGCCGAGGACGTACGAGGGGCGGACCAGGACCGGGTAGCCGATCTCGTGCGCCACCAGGACCGCCTCCTCCGCGCTGTATGCCGTGCCGTGCCGGGGAGCGGGCAGGCCAGCCTCGGCGAGCACCCGCCCGAAGGCCCCGCGGTCCTCGGCCAGGTTGATCGCGCCGGGTGAGGTCCCGACGATCGGCACCCCCTCGTCCATGAGCGCCTGCGCCAGGCCGAGCGGCGTCTGACCTCCGAGCTGGACGATGACCCCGGCGAGGGGGCCAGCCCTGCGCTCGGCGTGCACGACCTCGAGCACGTCCTCGAGCGTCAGCGGCTCGAAGTAGAGCCGCGAGCTCGTGTCGTAGTCCGTCGACACCGTCTCGGGGTTGCAGTTGATCATGATGGTGTCGTAACCCTTGTCCCGCAACGCGAACGAGGCGTGGACGCAGGAGTAGTCGAACTCGACGCCCTGCCCGATCCGGTTCGGGCCGGAGCCGAGGATGATCACCGCGGGCTTCTGCCGCGGCAGCACCTCGTCCTCCTCGTCGTAGCTCGAGTAGTAGTAGGGCGTCGTCGCCGTGAACTCGGCGGCGCAGGTGTCGACCGTCTTGTAGACGGGGCGCACCCCGAGGGCGTGCCGCACGCCGCGGACGACGGGCTCCGGCATACCGGCGAGGGAAGCCAGCTGGTGGTCGGAGAAACCGTGCCGCTTCGCCAGCCGCAGCATGTCGGGCGTCAGCTGACCCACGGAGGGCTCCGACCCCCGTCCTTCCCCCGCAACCCCACCCATGCGAACCTTCTCGGCCACGTCGTTGAGAAGCTGGATCTGGTCGAGGAACCACGGGTCGATGCCAGTCGCCTCGTGCACCTGCTCGACGCTCGCTCCACCGCGCAGCGCCTGCTGGACCGTGACGATCCGGCCGTCGGTGGGAACGCTCGCCTCGTCGAGCAGCTCGCGGAGCCGGTCCGGGTCGCAGGGCCGCTCCCCGTCCCAGTGGAACGAGGCGCCCTGGCGCTCCATGGACCGCAGCGCCTTCTGCAGCGCCTCGGTGAAGTTGCGGCCGAACGACATCGCCTCGCCGACCGACTTCATCGTCGTGGTCAGCGTCGGGTCGGCGGCCGGGAACTTCTCGAAGGCGAACCGGGGCACCTTGACGACGACGTAGTCGAGGGCGGGCTCGAACGATGCCGGCGTCTCGCGGGTGATGTCGTTGGGCACCTCGTCCAGGCGGTAGCCGATGGCCATCTTCGCGGCGATCTTCGCGATGGGGAAGCCGGTGGCCTTCGACGCGAGGGCCGAGGACCGCGACACCCGGGGGTTCATCTCGATGACGATGATCCGGCCGTCCGCCGGGTTGACGGCGAACTGGATGTTGCAGCCCCCGGTGTCGACACCCACCTCGCGGATCACGGCGATGGCGATGTCTCGCATCCGCTGGTACTCGCGGTCGGTCAGGGTCAGCGCGGGGGCGACGGTGATCGAGTCGCCCGTGTGGACGCCCATCGGGTCGAGGTTCTCGATGGAGCAGACGATCACGACGTTGTCGGCGTGGTCGCGCATCACCTCGAGCTCGTACTCCTTCCAGCCGGTGACCGACTCCTCGAGGAGCACCTCGGTCGTCGGGCTGGCCTGCAGCCCCGCGCCGGCCATCCGGCGCAGCTCGGTCGCGTCATGGGCGAACCCCGAGCCGAGGCCGCCCATGGTGAAGGACGGGCGGACGACCACGGGGTAGCCGAGCCGCTCCGCACCGGCGAGGCACTCCTCCAGGGTGTGGGCGATGTGCGACTGGGCCACCTCGGCGCCACAGCGCTCGACGACGCCCTTGAAGAGCTGTCGGTCCTCACCGAGCTGGATCGCCTCGACGTTGGCCCCGATGAGCGGGCAGGAGTACTTGTCCAGAACACCGTTCTGGTGCAACGAGATCGCCGTGTTCAGGGCCGTCTGGCCACCGAGCGTCGCCAGGACGGCGTCGGGACGCTCCCTGGCGATGATCGCCTCGACCACCTCGGGGGTGATCGGCTCGACGTAGGTGGCGTCGGCGAACTCCGGGTCCGTCATGATCGTGGCGGGGTTGGAGTTGACGAGAATGACCCGGATGCCCTCGTCCTGCAGGACCCGGCACGCCTGCGTGCCGGAGTAGTCGAACTCCGCGGCCTGGCCGATGACGATCGGGCCGGACCCGATGACGAGCACACTCTTGATGTCCTGGCGGCGAGGCATCAGGCGCCGCCTTCCCCGTTGTCAGTCTGGACAACACGTTGGGGGGGTCGCGGTGGGCGCAGAGCCCCGTGCGTGCTCATGAGCTCGAGAAACCGGCCGAACAGGTATGCCGCGTCGTGCGGTCCGGCGGCCGCCTCGGGGTGGTACTGCACCGAGTAGGCGGGCACGTCGAGGCACTCGATGCCCTCGACGACGTCGTCGTTGAGGCAGACGTGGGAGACCCGCGCCCGCCCGTAGGGGGTGTCGCTGTCCCGGTCGGTCGGGGCGTCGACGGCGAACCCGTGGTTGTGCGCCGTGACCTCCACCTTGCCGGTCGTCCGGTCCATGACCGGCAGGTTCATCCCCCGGTGGCCGTACCTGAGCTTGAAGGTCCCGAAGCCGAGCGCCCGGCCGAGCAGCTGGTTGCCGAAGCAGATCCCGAAGAACGGGATCCGCGCACCGAGCACCTGCTGGAGCAGGGCGACCTCGTCGTGCGCGCTGGCCGGGTCTCCCGGGCCGTTCGAGAAGAACACCCCGTCGGGACCGACGGCCCGGAGCTGCTCGAAGGTCGAGGTCGACGGCAGCACATGGACCTCGACTCCGTGCTCGGCCAGCATCTGCGGTGTCATCGCCTTGATCCCGAGGTCGAGCGCAGCGACGGTAAACCGCTTCTCCCCCACCGCATCCACGACGTAGGGCTCGTCGGTGCTCACCTCCGCCGCGAGCGCCGCCCCCGTCATCTGCGGGGCGCTCCGCACGAGCTCGGCCAGCTCCTCGGACACGGCCCCCGTCACGTCGCGACCGCTGAAGACTCCTCCGCGCATGGCCCCTCGCTCGCGCAGGTGCCGGGTCAGGGCCCGGGTGTCGATGCCGCTGATCCCCACGACGCCCTGCCCGGCCAGCTCGTCCTCCAGGGACCTCGTCGAGCGCCAGCTCGAGGGACGCAGCGCCGGCTCGCGCACGACGTAGCCCGCCACCCAGATCCGGCTGGACTCCTGGTCCTCGGCGTTCACCCCGGTGTTGCCGATGTGCGGCGCCGTCATGACGACCACCTGCCGGTGGTAGCTCGGGTCGGTCAGGGTCTCCTGGTAGCCGGTCATCCCCGTCGAGAAGACGACCTCCCCGATGGTCGTCCCGACCGCCCCGTAGGCGTCCCCTCGGAAGCAGCGCCCGTCCTCGAGGACGAGCACCGCCGGCTCGCGGTCGACCAGCATGGCAGGGCTCCTCACATGTACTCCATCTCAGGTATGCCGTGGAGCTTGCGCAGCAGGCCCCCTCCACCATCCCCACGCCTTGCGGCAAGGCCACCGAACGGGACGTCCCCGATGCCGAGCTCCGTGCCGTTACCGCAACCAGTGCTGCGTTGGTGCCACGTCATGCCAGCCGTCCTTCGCGGGCCGTGAGTCGGCCCCGCAGGTAGGTCGCCACGACCGCTCCGGTCAGGATCCGCCCGTGCCAGGGGTTGTTGCGCGACCGCGAGAGGGAGGTTGCGCGGTCGACCTTCGTCACGGCATCCGGGTCGACGAGCGTGACGTTGGCAGGTGATCCCACGGCGGGGTGCTGCCCGTGCCCGTCGAGCCGGGCGATCCGCGCCGGGTTGACCGACATCACCCGCGCCACGCCGGCCCAGTCGAGCAGGCCGCCCTTGACCATGACCTCGCTGACGACGGCGAGCGACGTCTCGAGGCCCAGCATCCCGGAGGCCGCGTCGACGAAGGCGTGCTCCTTGTCGTGGCGGGCATGGGGCGCATGGTCGGTCGCAACGGCGTCTACCGTCCCGTCCGCCAGGGCGTCTCGCAGGGCACGGACGTCCTCCTCCGGACGCAGTGGCGGGTTGACCTTGAAGACCGGGTCATAGCCCGTGAGCAGGTCGGTCGTCAGGAGCAGGTGGTGTGGGGTGACCTCGGCCGTGACGTCGATGTCCTGCTGCCTGGCCCAGCGGATGACCTCGACCGAACCAGCTGTGGACACGTGGGCGATGTGCACCCGGCTGTTGGTGTGCCGGGCGAGCATGACGTCGCGAGCGACGATCGACTCCTCGGCGATGCCGGGCCACCCCGGCAGGCCGAGGCGCCCGGACAGCTCACTCTCGTGGCAGCAGGCGTTCGTGTCCGCGAGCAGCGGGTCCTGGGCGTGCTGCGAGATGACGCCGCCGAAGGCCTTGACGTACTCCAGCGCGCGGCGCATGACCCGGGCGTCGTGGACGCAGTGGCCGTCGTCGGAGAAGACCCGCACCTTCGCCCTCGACCGCGCCATGAGCCCGAGCTCGGCGAGCTCCCGGCCCGCGATGCCCTTGGTGACCGCCCCCACGGGCTGGACGTCGACGAGTCCGGCGTCGCGGCCCAGGTCGAGCACCCGCTCGGCCGCCTCGGCGGTGTCGGTGACCGGGTTGGTGTTCCCCATGGCGAGCACGGCGGTGAAGCCGCCGGCGGCGGCCGCAGCCGCGCCGGTAGCGACCGTCTCGGCGTCCTCACGGCCCGGCTCCCGCAGGTGGACGTGGAGGTCGACGAGGCCCGGCAGGGCGACCAGTCCGTCGGCATCCACCACCTCGTGGCCGGGGCGGACGCGGATCGACCCGACCTCGGCGATGCGCCCATTGACCACCAGGATGTCGGCGGCCTCCCCGCCGAGGATCCGGGCACCCCTGATGAGGGTCGGTGCCCCGGGCGCGGTCGTCGCGCTCGTCGCGCTCGTGGCTCGCGTGGCGCTCCTGGCGCTCGTGGCGCTCCTGGTCATGTCCCGGCCTGCTCTCCGGAGAGGAGGTGGTAGAGCACGGCCATCCGCACCGCCACCCCGGCGGACACCTGCTCGAGGACGACGGAGTGCTCGGAGTCCGCGGCGTCGGCGGTGATCTCCAGGCCGCGGTTCATCGGACCCGGGTGCAGGACGACGACCTCCTTGTTGGACTCCACGAGCCGCTCGAGGCGCTCGCGGGTCAGACCGTAGCCGACCGTGTACTCCCGGGCCGTCGGGAAGAACCCGCCGCTCATCCGCTCACGCTGCACCCGGAGCATCATCACCGCGTCGACACCACCCTCGAATGCCTCGTCGAGGTCGAAGCCCGTCGCGAACCCGTCGCTCTTGGCCCAGGAGTCGATGCCGCTCGGCATGAGCGTCGGCGGCGCCACGACGGTGACTCGGGCGCCGAGCCCCCCGAGGGTGATCAGGTTGGAGCGGAAGACCCGCGAGTGGGTCAGGTCGCCGACGATGACGACGTGCTTGCCGTCGAGCTCCCCGATCCGCCGGCGCAGGGTGTAGGCGTCGAGCAGCGCCTGGGTGGGGTGCTCATGGGTGCCGTCGCCGGCGTTGATGACGCTCGCGTCGACCCATCCGGCCACCTGCTGACAGGCCCCGGAGGCGTAGTGCCGGAGAACGAGGGCGTCGACCCCCATCGCCGCGATGGTCTGCACCGTGTCGCGCAGTGACTCTCCCTTCGAGACCGAGGAGCCCTTGCCCGTGACGTTGATCGTGTCGGCGGACATCCACTTCCCGGCGATCTCGAACGACGACCGCGTGCGGGTCGAGTCCTCGAAGAACAGGTTGACGATGGTCCGGCCCCGCAGCGTCGGGATCTTCTTGACATCCCGCTTCTGCACGTCGTGCATCGACTCGGCGGTCGCGAGGATCTCCTCGACGTCCTGGCGGCTCAGGTCCGCCGAGGACAACAGGTGGCGGGTCATCGTCCCCCCCCGCTGATCTTCACGCCGTCCTCCTCGTGGTCGACCTCCGCGAGCCGCACGTGGACCCGTTCGGTCGAGGACGTCGGGAGGTTCTTGCCGACGTGGTCCGCCCGGATGGGCAGCTCGCGGTGGCCCCGGTCGACGAGGACGGCGAGCCGCACCGCGCGGGGACGGCCCAGCTCGGCCAGCGCCTCGAGCGCCGCGCGGATCGTGCGGCCGGAGTAGAGGACGTCGTCGACGAGGACCACGACCTTGTCGTCGATGCCGGGTCCGGGAATGTCGGTGCGGGCCAGCGCGCGCACCGGCTGGGAACGCAGGTCGTCCCGGTGCATCGTCACGTCGAGGGTGCCCACGAGCACGTCCTCGTCCTCGACCTCGGCCATCACCGCGACCAGACGGCGGGCGAGCGGGACACCGCGAGAAGGGATCCCGAGGATGACGAGGTCGTCGGCGCCCCTGTTGCGCTCGAGGATCTCGTGGGCCACCCGACGCAGGGCCCGGGAGACGTCACCGGAGCTCATCACCAGCCGTGCGGCCGTGGCGGGCTGCGCAACACCCAAGACCAGGACCTCCTTCCCCGCCTCACAGGACGGTGGTTAAAGGATGTCGATTTTCGGCAGCCTACCGGACACGAGCCGCGGACTCGACCCGCCCCGCCGTCCGAACGCCGGGCCCCGTCCGAATGCCGGCCCCCTCCCCGACCCTGGCCGGGTTGACGCTGCGTCGAGCGCCTTGACGCGGGGTGTACCGGGTGTCAACCGGCTCGACGCGGCGTCAACCCCCGATGAGGGGCACCACGACAGACCAGCCGGTATGCCGTACGCCACGGGAGCGGGGCACGGCCGGCTCAGATGAGGGTCGGCTTGACCTCGACGAGTCGGGCGAGCAACCCGTTGACGAAGGACGGCGACTCGTCGGTGCTCAGCGACCGTGCGAGCTGGACGGCCTCCGAGATCGCGACCGAGTCGGGGATCTCGTCGTTCCAGACGATCTCCCACGCACCGATCCGCAGGATCGCGCGGTCCACGCCCGGCATCCGGTCGATCGTCCAGCCGTGGCTGTAGGTCGCGAGGAGGTCGTTGATCTCCTGCCACCGGAGGATGACGCCCTCGACCACCGCGATCGTGTACTCGTTGGGGGTGGGTCCGGCGACCTTCCCCGAGAGCCGGTCGGCAAGGAGGTTCTGCGCGTTGAGCGCCCGCTGGTCGGCCTCGAAGAGGATGTCCAGCGCCCGCTTGCGGGCCTTTGACCGGGCTGACACGGGCGCGTGGCCGCCGCTCTAGCTCACGCGGCCGAGGTAGGACCCGTCGCGGGTGTCGACCTTGATCCTCGTGCCCTGCTCGAGGAAGAGCGGCACCGCGATCTGCGCCCCGGTCTCCAGCGTGGCCGGCTTGGTGCCGCCGGTGGAGCGGTCACCCTGCAGGCCCGGCTCGGTGTAGGAGATCTCGAGGACGACCGAGGCAGGAAGCTCGACGTAGAGCGGGGCTCCGTCGTGGGTGGCGACGATCGCGTTCTGGTTCTCGAGCAGGTAGTCCGCGGACGACCCCACGACGTGGGAGCCGACGTGCAGCTGGTCGTAGGTGTCCGTGTCCATGAAGACGAACTCCTCGCCGTCCTTGTAGAGGTACTGCATCGTGCGCTTGTCGACGTTGGCCGACTCGACCTTGGTCCCGGCGTTGAAGGTCCGGTCGACGACCTTGCCCGACAGCACCGCCTTGAGCTTGGTGCGCACGAACGCGGGGCCCTTGCCGGGCTTCACGTGCTGGAACTCGACGACGGACCACAGCTGTCCGTCGATGTTGAGCACCATGCCGTTCTTCAGGTCGTTGGTCGAAGCCACTGACAGACCGCTTTCGTATGCCGGGCAGCGCAGCGCCCGGGAAAGTTCACCGTGGGGTGGCCCGCAGTCTACCGGGCGAGGTGTCGGGAGAAGAACTCCTCGATCCGGCGCCACGCGTCCGCGGCCGACCTCGGTTCCGGGCCGGCGTGCAGGATCTTGAGGATCGGCCGGACATACCAGGGCCCGGTCTCCTCGTCGTTGAGAAAGGCGTGCCCGGCGTGCGGGTACTCCTTGATGTCGTGCTCGACCCCCAGCCGGGTCAGCTGCACCTCGAGCTTGGCGGCCGCGCCGGCCAGCGCCCTGTCCCGGCCGCCGTAGCTGCCGACGATCGGGCAGGCGCCGGCGAGGACGTCGGGCGTGGACGGCAGCATCCCGTAGTTCACGGCGCTGACGTCGAAGTCGCCGCCTCCGGCCAGCAGCAGGGCGAAGCCGCCGCCCATGCAGAAGCCGATGACCCCCACCCGTTCCGTCGTGTCGTCCCGGTCGAGCAGCCACTGCCGCGCGGCGGCAATGTCCGAGAAGGCGCGGCCCTCCCCCCTGCGCAGCGCCTGAAAGGTCGCCCTGAGACAGCGCCGGCCGCCACCGGCGCTGAAGAGGTCCGGTGCGACGACGACGTAGCCGAGGCGGGCCAGGCGGTCGGCCTGGCGTCGGGTGATGTCCTCCAGGCCGAATGCCTCGTGGATGACGATGATCCCGGGCAGCCGGACCGCCCCCGGTGGCCGGGTCGTGTATGCCGTGAGGCCGGGGGAGCAGCCGGTCACCGACGTCTGGCCACCGAGGTCGACCATCTCTCCCATGGCGCCACTCTGCCAGACGCTCCTCGAAGGCTCAGACCTCGATGGTCCTGACGGCTCTCCGACGAGGCGTCGGCGGACCTTCCTCGGCGGCGAGCTCAATGAGCCTCTGTGGTTCTCCACTAACACCGTCACCCGACGGTGAGAGCGCACCTGGTCGGCGTCGCGACCGGCGCCTGGACGTCCTGGGCCAGGTAGACCTTCCACGACCCGTCCCGCTGTGCAGCGAGGCGGCACCGGGGCGACCACCCGGTGATTGCATGGACCGGCGTGCCGGTAGGAAGGTGCCCGGCGTACCCGTCTTGAAGCGGTGGCGGACTCTGATGCGTCTGGGCGTTGAGCTCGCTCAACGAGCAGCGGACGTAAAACTGCACCCGTCCGATGTCCGCCGCTGCAAGCTCGACGTGTTGACCGCCGAGGTCAGCGACATACTGCTGCCCGTTCGCCTGCACGAAGTCGACGTAGTCGACCATCACTGCCGAGTTGCCGTTGCCCGGGTCCGTCGGGCAGCCGTCAGCCGAGGGCCCCGGGCTCGTGGCCGCGGTGCCGGGACTCGCCACCACGTCGACCGGTCCGGGGCCACCACATCCGGCGACCACGGCTGAGCAGCCCAACAGCAACACGGTGACACTGGTCCTGATCATCACCTGTCCTCCTCATGGCGCTCCACAAAGACACGGTACCCGCAACGACACACGCGGACCGTGGATCGTTCCCGGGCGTCCGCGAGGGGCCGAGGCGCCCAGTCACACCCAGAGCGTGGCGTAGGTCTCGCGCAGCAACGACTCTTCCGGGCCCTCGAGGCGCGCGGGCCGAGCGATGTCCTCGAGGATCACGAAGCGCAGCAGCGACCCTCGCGTCTTCTTGTCGCGCCGCATGGCCGTCAGCAGCTCCTCCCAGCGGCCCGCGGGATAGGACACCGGCAGCCCCAGGCTCTCCAGGACGGCACGATGACGGGCGACGACCCCCGCCTCGAGGCGGCCCGCCAGCCGGGCGAGCTCGGCGACGTAGACCATGCCGACGCTGACCGCCTCGCCGTGGCGCCACCGGAACCCCTCGACCTGCTCGACCGCGTGCCCGAACGTGTGCCCGTAGTTGAGGATCTCGCGCAGCGACGACTCCCTGGGGTCCGCGGCGACGACGGCGGCCTTGACCCGGACCGCCCGCTCGACGAGCTCGCGCAGCTGCGGCTCGTCGGCGCGGCGCAGGCCGTCGGGGTCGGCCTCGACGAGGTCGAGGATGACCGGGTCGGCGATGAACCCACACTTGACCACCTCTGCCAGCCCGGCGGCGAGGTCCGCCTCGGGAAGCGTCGCGAGGACGGCGAGGTCGCACAGCACCCCCGCTGGAGGGTGGAACGCGCCGACGAGGTTCTTGCCCTCCGGCATGTTGATCCCCGTCTTGCCGCCCACCGCGGCGTCGACCATGCCGAGCAACGTCGTGGGCACCTGGACGACGCGCACACCGCGCAGCCACGTCGCCGCGACGAAGCCGGCGAGGTCGGTGACCGTGCCGCCGCCGACGCCGACGACCGCGTCGGACCGGGTGAAGCCCGCGCACCCCAGGGCCCCCCAGAGCCGCACCGCGACGGCCGCCGTCTTGGCGGACTCCGCGTCGGGGACGACCTCGAGGTGCACGCGCAGGCCCGCGGCCGTGAGCCCGTCGCCGACCGTGTGGGCCAGGAGGACCATCGACGGAGGGTGGATGACCATGACGCGTTCGACGCCGTCACCGAGCAGGCCGGCGACCCGGTCGAGGACACCGTGGCCGATGACCACGGAGTAGGCGTCGCCGACGGCGATGGCCGTCGGCCTGGTCACCGCGGTTCCTCAGGCTTCGGCTGCCCCGACCCCGGCTCGCTCGCACGCATCGAGAGCAGCCCGACGATCTCGGCGGCGATTTCCTCGGGGGTCCGGCCGGCGGTGTCGACCCGCAGCCGACCCACCCGGGCGTAGACCGGCCGCCGCTCGTTCATCATGGCCACCCACGTGGCGCGGGGGTTCACCGACAAAAGGGGCCGGGAGCGGTCGAAGCCGATCCGTCGAGCCGCGTCGGCGATGCCCACGTCGAGGAAGACGACGGTGTGCTCGGCAAGCAGCTCCTCGGTGCCGGGGTCGACGGGAGCGCCACCACCTACGGCGACGACGCCCACCTCCGCGGCCAGGGCACGCGCCACCTCGGCGCGCTCGAGCACCCGGAAGACCGCCTCACCGTCGTCGACGAAGATGTCCGAGATCGAGCGCCCCTCGCCCACGACAATCTGCTCGTCGGTGTCGTGGAAGGCGACCCCGAGCCGGTCCGCGAGTGCCCGGCCCGTCACCGTCTTGCCCGAGCCGGGCGGCCCGATGAGCACCGCCACCGGCCGCGGCCGCCCTGAACTCACCACGTGCGCAACCGCTCCGGGATGGCGGCGAGATAGCCGTCGTGGTTGCGCCGGGTCTCGGGGAGGCTGTCGCCACCGAACTTCTCGACGCACGCCTGCGCGAGGACGAGCGCCACCATGGCCTCGGCGACGACACCGGCAGCCGGGACGGCGCAGACGTCCGACCGCTGGTGGATCGCCTTGGCCGGCTCGTCGCTGACGACGTCGACGGTGTCGAGGGAGCGCGGCACCGTGGAGATCGGCTTCATCGCGGCACGCACCCGCAGCACCTGCCCCGTCGACATGCCCCCCTCCGTGCCGCCGGCCCGGCCGGTCCGCCGATGGATGGCGCCGGAGCAGTTCCGCTCCATCTCGTCGTGCGCCTGCGACCCGCGACGCCGGGCGGTCCTGAAGCCGTCACCCACCTCGACCCCCTTGATGGCCTGGATGCCCATCAGACCCGCCGCGAGCTGCGCGTCGAGCCGGCGGTCCCAGTGGACGTGCGAACCCAGCCCCGGCGGCACGCCGTAGGCGAGGACCTCGACGACTCCGCCGAGCGTGTCCCCGTCCTTGCGGGCGTCCTCGACCTCGGCCACCATCGCTGCAGAGCCCCTGGCGTCGAGGGTGCGCACGGGGTCGTCGTCCAGCCGGTCGACGTCGTCGGGGTGCGGGAGCGGCGCGTCGTCGGCGACACCGGCGGTGCCGATGGCGACGGTGTGCGCGACGAGCCGGATGCCGTAGGCCTGTTCGAGGAAGTGTGCCGCCACCGCGCCGAGCGCGACCCGGGCAGCAGTCTCCCGGGCCGAGGCCCGCTCGAGGACCGGCCGGGCGTCGGTGAACCCGTACTTCTGCATCCCCACCAGGTCGGCGTGTCCAGGACGTGGGCGGGTCAGCGGCCTGTTGCGGGCGATCTCCCTCTCGGCGTTGACGTCGTCGGCCGCGTCGAGGGCCGCCACGTCGACGGGGTCGGGGCTCATCACCGTCTCCCACTTCGGCCACTCGGTGTTGCCGATCCGGATCGCGATCGGTGAGCCCATGGTGACCCCGTGCCGCAGGCCGCCGAGGAACTCGACCTCGTCCTGCTCGAACTTCATCCGGGCGCCCCGGCCGAAACCGAGCCGGCGCCGGGCGAGGGCCAGCGCGACGTCGCGGCTCGTCACCTCGACCCCGGCCGGCATACCCTCGAGGACCGCCACGAGCGCCGGTCCGTGGGACTCCCCGGCGGTCAACCAACGCAGCATGTCCCGATCCTTTCACGCGTGCCCGCTCGCTCAGGCAACCTGGAACCGGACGAAGAGCGCGAGGAGGGCCCCCAGCAGGATGTACGGCCCGAAGGCGATGTCGCTCTTGAGATGCAGCCGGCGCAGCGCCAGCCCGACCAGCGCGGCGGCGCCGGAGACGAGGTAGGCCGCGACGAACGCGACGACCGGCGTCCCCCAGGCGAGGTAGCCCAGCGCCAGCGACACGAGGCCTCCCAGGGTGGCGTCGCCGAGGCCCAGACCCCCGGGCACGGCGAGCGCGAGGATGACGTAGACGACCCACGCCGCCACGCCGCAGGCCACGGCGCGGGCGAGAGCGCCCCAGTCGCCGGTCGTCGCCGAGGCGATGGCGAGCAGCAGCGCCACGGCCGGGAGGCAGGGCAGGGTCAGCGCCTCCGGGAGCCGGTGGACGTCGACGTCGACCCAGAACAGCGCCACCCCGACCGCCGCAAGCAGGAGGTATGCCGGCAGCACGGCTCCCCGGGACAGCCCCCCCACGCGCCAGGCCAGGACTCCCCACAAGACGGGGACCACCGCGGCCACGAGCCAGCCCACCGTCGGGGGCGGGTGGCTCAGCTCGTCGTCGAGGCGGTAGCCACCGGTCACGAGGCGGCGGGACATCAGGAGGCCGACGGGCATGCCGGCCAGCGCGACGAGGAGGCAGACCCACGGCGGCGCCGCCTGTCCCTGGTTGAGGGTCACGAGCGTTCCGTCGCTCGCGGGGCGGACGCCGTCGTCGACGGCGTCGGGTCAGCGAGCGCGTCCGCGAGGGCGGCCGCAAGGGCGGTTCGCATGGCCGCCATCGGCGCCGGCTCGCCGGTCATCAGCCTGACCTGCTCGCCCGCCTGGTGGAGGAGCATCTCCGTGCCCGGCACGACGGCATACCCCTTGTCGTGGGCCGCAGTCATCAGGGAGGTGGCTCCCCCGCCGTAGACGACGTCGAGCAGGACGCGCCCGCCGTCCGGCAGCGACGGGGCGAGCGCAGCGGTGGCGGCGGGTGGCGCGGTGCTGATGACGAGCTCGACGTGGGCCGGCCACGTCCCCATCGATACCTCCTCGACCCGCAGACCCGCTGCCCGCGCCTGGCCGACCGTCGCCGGCCTCGCTGCTCCTCGCACCATCAAGGTGACCCGCTCCGCGCCGAGCCGGGTCAGTGCCACGACGGCGGACCGCGCCGTCGCGCCGGAGCCGAGAATGACCGCAGAGCGGACCGAGTCGAGGCCCGCGTCGGCGAGCGCGCGGACGATGCCGTGGACGTCGGTGTTGTCGGCGTCCCACCCCTCACGGCTGCGGACGAGCGTGTTGACCGAGCCGGTGCCACGGGCCAGGTCGGAGACCCTGTTCGCGACGTCGAAGGCGGCCTCCTTGAGCGGCATGGTCAGGGACAGGCCGCGCCACGAGGCGTCGAGGCCGGCGACGTGGGCGGCGAGCCCCGCTTCCTCGACCCGGGCGGCGCCGTAGTGCCAGTGATCCAGGCCGAGCGCGCGGTATGCCGCGCGGTGGAGCACCGGGGACAGCGAGTGGGCGATCGGCGAGCCGAGGACGCCGGCCCGAGCGATCGTCACCGGCTCGGTCAGCACTGTCCCTTGTTGGCGGCGCACCACGCCTGGAACTCCTTGACGTTCTGCTGGTGCTCGGCATCAGTCGTCGCAAACTTCGTCTCGCCCGTGGACGGGTTGACCGCGACGAAGTAGAGCCAGGTTCCCGGCGTCGGGTTGGTGGCCGCCTCGATGGCGGACGCACCCGGGTTCCCGATCGGCCCGGCGGGCAGGCCGTCGCGCACGTAGGTGTTGTAGTCGTTCGAGGCCGCCCGCTCCGCGTCCGTCGTCGTCACCGCCCGCTTCTGCACGCCATAGCTCACGGTCGAGTCCAGCTGCAGCCGCATCGGCTTGGCCAGGCGGTTCTCGAGAACGCGGGCGATCTTCGGGCGGTCCTCCTCGCGTCGGCCCTCGGCCTCGACGATGCTCGCGATGACCATCGTCCGCTCCATCTTGTCGGGGGCGATCCCGAGACGGGTCAGCTCGGCGACCGACTTCGCGACCATGGAGCGCAGCTGCTCCGCGGCGTTCGACTTCGGCGCGAACTCGTAGGTCGCGGGAAAGAGGTAGCCCTCGAGATTGCCGTTCGCGCCAGCGGGAAGGCCGAGGGCCGGGAGGTCCTTGGCTGCGGCCTCGTAGTCCGCGACAGGGAGCCCGGTCTGCTTGGCCAGCTCGGCGAAGACCTCGCTCTTCCACAGGCCCTCGCGGACCGTCACGCGGGGCACCGTGCGG